>PJEL010001276.1_pt1 | contig 26274 bp, 22 predicted proteins | sample 1853271 | NCBI WGS metagenome assembly PJEL01 (sample SAMN08108733, study PRJNA415343) | Invertebrate metagenome, whole genome shotgun sequencing project. | host: Globobulimina | place: Sweden: Gullmar Fjord | collected 2015-08
AAGGACAAAATTCATTTTGTCAGATACGCGGACGACTTTATTATTACCGGAAGTTCGAGGGAATTACTTGCAGAACATGTGCAACCTCTTATTGAGGAATTCCTTAAAGAACGTGGTCTGTCGCTATCAGCAGAGAAAACTAAGATAAGCCATATCAATGACGGCTTTGATTTTCTTGGTTTTAATGTCCGAAAGTATAGGGACAAACTGCTAACCAAACCAGCCAAAACAAGTATTTCACGGTTAAAAGCAAAGTCAGAGAGCTGATAAAGATGAATAAAACCATCAAAACAGCAGATCTGATTCGGCAACTCAACCTTATTCTTAGAGGCTGGGGTAACAATTATCGACATGTGGTCAGCAAAGCCATCTTTGGCCAACTTGACCACGAAATATGGAAAATGACCTGGCAATGGGCCAAAAGAAGGCACCCAAACAAAATGCTTAAATGGATCAAGTCCAAATATTATCAAAGCATTGGGAGCCGGAATTAGGTATTTCTGGAGAAGGATGACCCTATCTCTCTCCTAAAGTTTAGCGATATCCCAATACGCCGCCACGTTAAGATAAAAGCGAATGCTAACCCATATGACCAGGAATGGCAGAGCTATTTTATCAACCGTTCACAACGATTACTGCCGGGTGCTTAACTGTGCCTTATCAATGCTTGAGCCCTGTGCGGTGAAAGTCGCACGCAGGGTTCTTAGGCATACTATTACTCACAAGTCTGACCATCAAGTCATAGCTTAGATTTATTCTTAAGTATGGCGATATTAGTCTCGAAAAGATCCTCCATCAACTCACGTATCTTCCTGTAGTTAGACAGCATTCTCTGGGCTTCTGGTAACCGTTCACCAGAAATATATACGGTTCGCGTTTTTTGCTGTTTGTCCTTGTATGTTAATCTGTGCGCCCTTCCTCTTGGTTTGCCTATACAGATGCAATTTGCCCTGCCAGAAAACAAAGCACATTAAGGGGCGAAAGGCGAGAACTTCACAAATGGAAGTCAGATTCGGTAGTTTCAAAATGAATCCCCCACGAAATAATCCCAAGCATAAAACTGAGACCTTGCCTGACATTCATATGTATGCGATTTATACGTTAGAAAAATATCCTCCGGAAGGTGAAGATGCTGTGCAGTGGATGCTTCTTACAAATCAGCCAGTAACTACTTTAGCAGAAGCTTGTGAGCGGGTTCATTGGTATTGCCTTCGTTGGCGTATCGAAATGTATTTCAAGGTGTTGAAATCAGGATTTAGTGTGGAAAAATGTAGACTTGGCACTGCGGATCGACTAATTTGCTATCTCACCGTAATGAGCATTGTAGCGTGGCGACTCTTTATGATTACCTTGATCGCCCGCACAAATCCTTCTCTACCATGTTCAGAATTCTTATCAGAAATTGAGTGGACTGTATTAGCGATCAAATCATCACGCAATGGTGATATACCTACAACTCCATCTTCTATTGCGGAGGTAGTTATAGAGATTGCCAAGCTTGGTGGTTATTTAGCAAGAAAACTGGACGGCCCACCAGGAACACTTGTACTTTGGCGCGGGTGGAAACGACTAGCGGACATTGCTGAGGGGTGGTCTATGGCACTAGGCAACAAGACTTATGGGTAATAGTATGCCCACAGCACCGGACATACAGGTCCGTATCCGGCGCCTAGCCTGTTATTAACAGAGATACTTCATCGGGCAAATCGAATCCATATCAAGTGTCTACCCTATCTCCTAAACCCAGGGATTCGTCATGTGGTGCTGACTTACCCGGAAACCGGGCCTTATATGCTATTTCTGTCCGTCGGCTCATAGTTTCGGAGTCTCGTTCCTCGCTTACCCGTACTCCGGCTTCCTTCAAGCATCCCTCACGAGATCGCCCTTGCCTTCGACTAGTATTTATGTTTCTGTTTCACAACAGTAACAGGGTTTACATACAGGGGACTTTCACCCCATAAAATCATGCCCATGCCGGGCACACACCAGTAGTTGCACCAGGACAGTAAACGCTGGAATGCGTCTTGTTTTACGCTTTGCTACAAGCCACCTTCCAGCATTCACGGCCGGTGAACTTGGCCATTATGATGAAAATCAATATATGAGGCTTTAATGAATAGTGATATTGAAGAGATAATTAAATCAGCAAATGACGAACTTATCACAAAAGGGAACCTCGATGTAATTGATAAAGTATTTGCCCCAGAATATATAGTCCATGCTGGTGGCAAAAATTATTCTGGACTTGAATTCATACAAAAATGGTCTGAACAACTTCGTTCAGCTATACCAGATATACAAATCATCAAAATCGATATTCTTAATAAAACCGAAAACACTATTGCCTGGCAGAGAACCCTAAAGGGTACTCACAAAGGAAAATTAATGGGAATTCCTCCAACTGGACAAAAAGCAACATGGAGAGAGATGGCTGTCTCTCGTTTTGAGAAAAATAAAATAGTTGAAGAGTGGGCTTTATCTGAACTAGCAGGATATTTACTATCAAAGCCACCATTAAAAAAATAAGATCATAACAAGGATAGTTGGTTAGCAGCATTTCCCGCTTTGCACTGCTATCAAGAAATCTTTACAGAGTGGTTATATTGTTATAAATATCAATGGAAACATTTTCAGCAACCAGTTGATTCGTACCAAGACCTGTCAGGCGTGATCTGTATCCTGCACAACTCTACCAACGTTGTCATAACTCGTAAAATTTTGCAGAATCAAATCTCCTGCGCTAACTGTTTCACTGTGTGTGCGTCCCAATCGATCGTAATCCAGATAGTTGACAGTGGTACCACGACGGTCAGTATCCGAGCTTTTGTAGCAACAGTCCCATGTTGATCCGCTGTAGCTACCATCGGCATGATAAGTCTCTATGACATGATGTTCTTCATCATAGACCTGGACAGTATAGCTAATCTGCTCATAACCGGAGCCTGAATAGACTTCTGTTTTCTGAAGAAGAAGATCGCTATACACCAACTATTTCAAACCATTCTATAATCTTATAAACCACAGCCCCCCAGTAATCCCAGGTTTCAATACAACTACCCCCTTATATATTGCAGCGTAAACCTCATTTTGTTTTTCATAATCAGTTATCCAAAATTTACTTCAGTAAGAAATAACAATTTCATTTCTCTAAAATTTACATGGAAACAGTCTGGTATATAGGTAACACTATGATATAATAATGAAGAATATTTCTTAAATCTCAAAGATAGGTAATACATTAAAAAATGCTCTGATTTTTTGAACAAATAAAACAATTAGGCAACGAGTCAATTTCCTATCAGACATCAATCAGGCTTTTGTCTTTTCATTTCATACTGACAACTATTTGTAATTTAATAATAGTAAATATCAGATCACAATGTTTGGGCTGTTATTTATTGCATTACTTTTACGGAGAATTAAATGATCCCCCTAAAAATAGCCTTTGTTTTCCTAACATTATCTGTTGCAATATCCTTTTCCTCGACACCCTCCAGCTTTGGTGCAGAATCATCAGCAGACCTGGTTGTAAACAACATAGAAAAAGAAAAATTACTTCGAGAAATAGATACAGAAAAATCAATCTCTGAAATAGACAAGGAGTACAAACTTGGATACCGGGATGTCCTGCTGGTTACAATCTACGGAGAAGGTTCCATGGCAGCAGGGACTGACTCTGCCGGGACAGCATCACAAAAAAAATCCAGCACCTCTGCAAAACAACAAGCAAAGGGGATTGAAGTACGCATGGATGGAAGAGTCTCACTTCGTCACCTAGGAGATATTTATGTCTCCGGGTTAACCCTTACCCAGCTAGCCGATTACTTGAAAAAGCTCTACAGCATTATTTATGAAGACCCTGCTATAACTGTGACCCTGGCACAAAGCAACAGTAAACATTATACAATTATGGGAAATGTGAAAAAACCGGGATTATTTCTCATCCCATTTCCCCTGACAATAGTAAACGCTATTGCTAAAGCAGGTGATTTCACAGAATGGGCCAATTCAAAAGTCACAGTTATCCGACAGGATGTTAACAACAGCACTACCATCTCCTCAGCAAAACCCCTTTCTCCTCAAAGCTATCCTTCTAATGGTTTTTTATCGGACTTCACCGCTCAGGAATCTATTCAAAACGATAAAAATGACATCAACAAACATCTCTTTAAATTTGATTTCAAAGATTTTTTAAAAGGAGAAAAAATTGAGAAAAACATAATCATCAAACACAATGATGTTATTGTTGTTCATTAAACCAAATGTCAAAAAATCATTTACAGCTTAATTTTATCTGCATCTGTTATTTCTCTTTGCTGATCAGTATCCTTAGCCCTTGCCCTACCCTGGCAAGGCAAGCTGCACTTTCCGGAACTGTTTCATCGGGAATTGACTTTTGGACCCGTGAATACAAAAATTTTTCTTCACAAACGCAACAAACTGAAACCGACAAACAATACTGGTTCGTTAACCCAGCGCTTTCCTATATATCTCAAAGCAAAACCAATACAATATATTTACAGTATCAACCTTCTTTCAAATACAATACAGTTTCAGATCAGACCAACTTAGATCATTCTGCCTTATTTGACTCCAATTTTGCCCTCGCCAAGACCTGGTCATTTTCTGTAAAAGATCAATTCATTCTCACTGATAACCCTACCCAAGCTACAGAAAATGACACAGAATCCTCTCTTACTCAAGAACCTGTCTCCGCAGACACTGACAATGATGAACTTTCCCAAGATCAGGGTAGAAAAAGATTTTGGAACAATATAGCCAAACTGGAAACAAGTTACCTGTATGCAAAAAATAGCCAAATAACATTGGGATACCATTACAATGCACTGCGTTATGTTGAAATAAACAACACTGTAGACACCTCTGCTATTGATCACGACAAGCATGACCTGTTCAGCTCGGGTGAACACAGATTAAACCAAAGATGGAAACAAACCTTTTCCCTGCACTACATTAAAGGAACTTATTTTGACAGATTTAATCCTGAAACCAGCATAAACGAAAACGAGAACTTCACTCAACATCAATTAAATACCCAGTTGCATTTCACCCCTGATAAACGAAGACAATGGTCCCTTAAATACAGCATGGAAGACACTCGTCATAACAATGAGCAAAACAAGAACACCTTTATAAACAATATAGGTGGTGCCTGGCGATTTTCATTTAGCCCTCTTGATAATTGCTCTGTGAGTGGTGGATTATCTCATGCTGATACTGAAGGACAAGAAACGACATGGGATTATAATGCTGCACTGAAACTCTCGAAGAAATTTCAACATGGAAAACTCGATATTTTATTCAGTAAACAATATGACACCCAGAACTTCACAGGTTCAGACAACAATGGCTTAGTTGATGACTACAATGCACGTATTCAATATTCCCACAAAATTTCCCCACAACTTTCTTTATCTGTAAACGGCGTCTATAATTATCAGAAGAATCTTTTTTCACAAACTGAGCAGCAGCAAAACGAAAACATTTTATCATCCCCACAGAATGAAAATGATAAAAACATCACCAATTACCGCAAGCGCCATGAAATAGGTACCCAAGTAAAATACAAAATACATAAAAAGCTTATTGCTTCAATACAATATATATATTCCAACCAGACAGGAGATATTGATGACGATTCTTACATTGACCACCAATTGGTATTACAATTTACCTGGGCCGGTAATCTTAATCGCTGGTAGCACCACCCTGACACTTTATCTAAGCTAAAGGCTTATTAAGCATTTATTTCACCACAGGCCAAATCAATGAAGATTTCCAATATCAGAGTGCTATTCGTCATACTCAGTCTACTGGGAACATATTTTCTGTTACAACAAACCAGCGGCACTAAAAATACACCTATCCTCCAATCCCTTGCCAATTTCCCCAGATCCATAGACGGGTGGCAAATGCAAAAATCTTTTCTTTCTTCCCCTGAAGTTAGCAGTCTCCTGAGGGTTGATGATTACATTCATTACGGTTATCTCAACAAACAAAAACATCAGATAAACCTATACATCGCCTATTATGAATCAGTTGGCACAGGGGGTGGATATCATTCACCCAAAAATTGTCTTCCCGGGGGAGGATGGGGAATTTCACAAACAAAGGCAGTATTACTTGATTCTACTGATGAGCAAGGACGAAAAAGAAAAGTGACTGAAATGATCATCCAGAACAAAACTCAATATCAGATTGTTCTTTACTGGTATCAAAACCGTGGCAGAACTATCCATAACGAATACTGGGAAAAAATTTTTCTTGTACTCGATGCGATCTTTAAAGGTAGAAGAGACGGGTCCTTTATCCGTATTATGATAGATGTACCCGATGGCAACATTCAACAGGCTGAAAAAACAGTCAAAAAATTTGCAGAATCTGTCTTTTTAGAAATTAATAATTATATTCCAGGTAATTAAAACAATGAATACGGCTATATCGAAAAACAGTTTTTCAACTGGCGATATCGGCAAAATTATCACCATTGCTATTGCCCTGATTACTGTTTACTTCCCTATATTTACCAGGCTGGTGGATAACTGGGCACATGATGATAACTATTCACATGGATTCTTTATCCCAGCAATCAGCTTATACATGATTTATTGCATACGACATGAATTTCACGATATCAAAATACAACCGAGCAACTGGGGTATACCCGTTCTTCTGCTTGGACTTATCCAACTGCTGATCGGAAAAATAGGCTCAGAGTTTTTCCTCCAGAGAACATCTTTGATACCGGTTCTTATTGGATTGATTCTGTTTCTCCTTGGCTCTGGTTACTTGAAAAAGATGTTCTTCCCCATTATTTTCCTGATTTTCATGGTCCCTTTACCTGCAGTAATATGGAGCAAAATCGCATTTCCCATGCAGCTTTTCGCCTCCAATTTAACCGAGCAGGTAATTCTTCTCATAGGGATACCAATTCTTCGTGAAGGAAACATTCTCTATCTTGCAGAAACGACATTAGAAGTGGTTGATGCGTGCTCAGGACTTCGTTCTTTGCTGACTCTTTTTGCCCTAAGTGCAACATTTGCATGGTTCGTGGATCTAACACGATATCGAAAATGTTTTTTATTCTTATGTGCTGCTCCTGTTGCTATTTTTGCAAATATAATTCGTCTGACTGGTACTGCATTACTAGCGCACTATTTCGGCGAAAGAGCTGCTCAGGGGTTTCTCCATGAAATTTCTGGTTTCATAACCTTTTTTATCGGTTTATTTCTATTGGGCATCATCTACTGGTTATTACAAAGCAAAAGAAAACATGATTGTGAATAAGCAGGTATCTCACACATATAAAATTGACCACTAATTACTTGAAATAAAACTTATTGTTGCGGTAAAATTCAACTATAGTTCTTACAGATTAATAGCCTGTAAATGCAACTCATGCCTAACAAGAATCAAATATGATGAAAAAATATTATCCTGTCAGAAACGTCCTTTTTTTCCTCGGAGAAGGGTGTATAATTTTCCTGACAATAAATGTAATATATTTCATTTTCACAAATTGGCGTATTCCAGAGGAAGGTCTTCTTCTTCAGGTTACCCGATCTCTTATCGTTACATATATCTTCCAGTTATCACTCTATTTTTTCGACCTGTACCGCCATGATCAATGTATCACACCTACAAAAAACATCTCAAAAATGGTCCAGGCTTTTGGTATTGGTTGCATTTTTCTTTCCGGACTATATTATCTCATCCCCTCCCTGATCATTTCAACTTCAATTTTCTGGACCTTTTATATCGTTGTCTGCATAATTCTCTTTGGCTGGCGAACACTTTACAGCTTTATTCTGCAAAAAAGACTCTTTACTTCACCAATTATCATTCTCGGCACCGGAACTATTTCGGAAAAGATAAACAAGCAACTCAAGATTAAACATGATTCCGACTACAAAGTAGCCGCATTTGTCGGATCAAAAACGCCATATTTCAAACAAATCAATATACCCATTATCAGTAATCCTGATTCACTCCTTGCCATTTGTAAAAAACATCACTCAGACATCCTCATTGTTGCCATGGACAGCAATCAAACCAACATTCCCATCAAAGATTTAATGGAATGTAAATTTCATGGTATTACCATTATCGATGGAATTACTTTTTTTGAATCAATATCTGGACGGATATTGGTTGAAGATGTAATTCCTTCGTGGCTTGTCCTCGCTGAAGGATTTCAGATTAAACCACTAACATCTTTGATAAAAAGATTTATCGACATAACTATCTCAACATTAGGCTTACTGTTGTCTCTGCCACTTTCTCTGCTCGCTGCCCTTTTTATTAAACTCGAATCAGCTGGCCCCATATTCTATTGGCAAGAACGTGTTGGCGAGCGAGGTGCTATTTTTTCCATTTTTAAATTTCGCTCAATGTATCAGGATTCTGAAAAAAACGGCGCGGTATGGGCAGCCAAAAATGACTCGAGAATTACCAGAACTGGTAATTTTATAAGAAAAACAAGAATTGATGAAATACCACAAATGTGGAACGTCTTGAAAGGCGAGATGAGCTTTGTTGGACCTAGACCAGAACGGCCTGTATTTGTTAATGAACTTGAAGAGAAAATCCCTTATTATTCACTGCGTCATGCAATTAAACCCGGCATTACCGGTTTGGCTCAAATACGCTATCCCTATGGTGCAACTATCAAAGACGCGCTGCGAAAACTGGAATACGACATGTATTATTTAAAGAACCTTTCCGTTTTCTTTGACCTGCTTATTATTTTCATTACTATTAAAATAGTTTTGTTCCAAAAAGGATCACGATGACTTTTACCAATTTTTTTTTACAGTACTGTCCAAAATTCTATATCATATTCACTGCGAATTACTGCTATACTAAAGAAAACAGATAGTTTGTAATTTTTAATTGAAGATAATCAGATACTTTTCATCATAACCTCAAGAAAATAACCCAGGTTATTTTATTTATTATTGATAGTCATGAATAAACAACAGGAGCAGCAAGTTAAAAGATATTTGGACATTCTGGTGCGCCGAAAAGTATTAATTTTAGCTACCCTGCTTTTTTCCATTGCAGTTGGTCTTGCATACTACGTCATCACACCTAAAATGTACCAGGCAACGTCACTGCTGATATACCAGCAACAAAAAATCAATCCCACTAAAAACAAAAATGATATTGAGGGCAGTGTCCGCGAACTTGTCAGTACTTTAACCCAGCAAGTCACCAGCAGAACAAGCCTGGAAAAAATCATCAAAAACTTCAATCTCTACCCTGACTTGGTCGAACGCTTACCACTTGAGGATGTAATTGAATCAATGAGGAAATATATCAACATCAAACCTACCAAAGGAAATATTTACCTGGTGAGTTATCAAGGGGATAAACCTAAAAAAGTGCTCAAAGTCACCAATGCTTTATCTTCCAAATTCATTGAAGAAAATCTAAAATACAGAGAGGAAATGGCCTCTGATAATTCTGAATATTTGCGCGATGAACTGGTACTTGCCAAAAAAAATCTGAATAAAACTGAAACAATCACACGAGATTACAAACTTAAACATTATAATGAAATGCCTCAACAGTTAGAAAATAATGTTGCCAGAATGACTATGCTGCAAGTCAAATTACAAGGAGTACAAAACAATATTCAGGAACTGGAACGAACCAAAGCATTACTACAGTTGCAATATCAAAACCAAGACTCAACAGAAAAAATTATAGATCCAGATTCTGCTCCTGAGTTGATTATTAAAAAAAACCGGAATAACAATAGAACCAAAAAAAAAGAGGCTGACACCACTGACAAACTTACTGAAGCCATGGAATATCTCAACTCCCTACAGACAAAATATAAAGACGCACATCCTGAGATAAAAAGAATACGTAGAATTATCAAAACTCTGGAAAAAGAAGCCATGGAATTATCAACGGCAATTCCTCCAGACACCGATAACACGCTTAACAACATCCCTGACCCTGAAGTGGTTGACAACAATAATGAGCAAAATCCAAATACCCTGAAGAACAAGTTATTGCTTGAGCTCAAAAATATTAACCTGACCATTGCTGATCTTAAAAGAGAAGGCGAGGAACTTCGGGAAAAAACCAAGCAGCTTGAAAAGTGGATTGAAGCTACACCGGTTCGAGAAGCTGAGTGGTCTGCCCTGACAAGAGATTATACTGAACTGAAAAGACATTACGATTATCTCGTAGCCAAAAACCTGCAGGCTGATTCTGTTGAGAACCTTGAAAGAAAACAAAAAGGTAGTCAGTTTAAAATTATGGATGCGGCAAGGCTGCCTGAAAAGCCATTAAAGCCTGACTTTAAAATGATTGTGCTTATAGCTTTAGGGGCCGGATTGGCTCTGGGAGGAAGTATTGCTGTTGGCCTTAGTGTTTTTGACACTACTTTCAGAGACCCCAAAGACATGGAGATGTATCTCGGTGTCCCTGTCAGCTGTTCAGTACCATATTTATATACAGGAAAAGAGAAACTAAAAATGAGGATCAACGCTGTCTTCTGGTTTGGCTTTCTTTTTACAGGCTATGTTCTGGTCGGCCTTGCAGCTGCCTATCTCTGGAAAAAAGGAATAATTATCATTTAGGGCTTTTATGACAGAAACATCAAAACAACTGGCTCAAGTTCTGGGAATGGAACTTGACGAAAACATTTCAAACAACTGGGATAAACGTCTCATTAAATCCTTAACACTTTCCGGTGATGCGGTGGAAGACTTCCGAGTGCTTCGCACCCGTATCCTCTACCCCTTCACAGGGAAACCTCCCAGAAGTTTACTGGTAGCTAGTGCCACACCGCAAGAAGGGAAAAGTTTTGTTTGTGCCAATCTGGGAATATTACTCGCTCAGGACCTTAAACAATACAGCATGCTTGTTGATTGTGATTTACGTGCACCATCCATACATCAACTCTTTGGCTTAAAAAATAATAAAGGCCTTGTTGATCATCTACAAAAAAATGTTTCTCTAGCAGATTTAATTGTCCCCACCGGAGTACAGAAGCTATCCCTTCTGCCAGCAGGTCCACCTCCAGTTAATCCCGCAGAACTCTTAGGCTCCGACACCATGCTTCACCTCGTAGATGAGCTTGTAGACCGTTACGAAGACAGAATTGTTCTCTTTGACAGCCCCCCGCTGCAGACAGCTGCCGAAACTGCAATTCTTGCCAGACACGTGGACGGTGTAGTACTCGTAGTCCGGTGGGGGGAAAGTCGTCGTGATCAGGTAAAAGAGTTAGTTGAACTCATTGGTCGGGAAAATATAGTTGGGGTTGTTTTCAATGGCCGAAAAGTTAACAGACTGGAATCAATGATTTTTGGTTAACCCTATCATTTAAGAGTTCACCAGATAACATGATCCAACTCTTTCATAAAAATACCCACAAGTTCCATTAAGATGTTACCAATACTCTCTTATTTTTCATCATGTGCCTGGGATTTTTCTATTTTTTTGTTCCGCACCAGATCTTTCCTGGTAACTTTTTTAATGGCATCAACCATCCAGTTCTCCACCTTGAAGAAAAAATCATGCTCTGAAGTTTTTAAAATATACTCTTCTCCCTGTTGTTTTACAAAAACAAAGTCCTCTTTGTTTCCATCCACATAAGATAAAGAAAATTCCAAAAACGGCTCTTCTTCAAACAGGGCAGCTACCTCTGCAGGATCAACAACTGTTTGAATAGTCAGACCACTTATTTTCTTTAACAAAATATCCACCTGCTCAACAACAGTATCCTCATCCTCATGTAACCCCTGAATTAACAATTGATCATCATGACGTTTTAGGATGAAATCCGCCATTTTCACATTACTGATTTTCTCCTGACTTACCTGTACCAGATTCTTATTTATCCAATTAGAAACAACTGGTTCAAATTCATAATCACTGAGTTCTACGGTCACGACCTCATCATGACCGGAAACTCTGACATGCAGCTGACGAAACCCGGGTGAACTCCCAGTATACAAATCAACAACAACTTTCTCGCCCTGTTTTACAACAATTCGGTGTTGAAAATCAATATCTGCAACCTTAAAACGGGCTGCAGCTTCTTTGGTTGTGGCCACCGCCATTCCTTGTTTCAAATCAGCCAAAACATCCAAAAAATCCTCCACCTGTTTCTTATCTGCCGGAGCAGAGAACTTTGATGGTAGTAACCAAGAAGCCTGCTGTTTTTTTATTTCAAGCTGTTGACCTTTTGAATCAGTGATGATCACGAGATCAACAGAGTCAGCATCAAAATCCAGCAAATTGGTGTTGGCAACAAAAGCATCCAAAGATTGGTCATTCATATTCATTGTCACAACTAGGCCAATCTGAACAACAAACAGCAGCATTGCTGCATAAATAATGCGATGCATGGTTTATATCCTCCCTACGTTTTGCTGCAAAAGAAGGTTTTGTCTCTTTTGATTTTGTTTTATAAAAAATGTTTTTAACAACCATACTGACAAGAGACCGAGAAGTGCTAAACCATAATTGAGATATTCAACAAATATTTGCATACCTTCTGTCAAAGAAACCAAGGGACGAGAAAAATGACTTCTTCCACGCATTCCCAATAAACCCCGATCTTCCAATGACCAGTCCACAGCATTTGCTGCCAGTTGTACTGGCCCTAAATAGTCAGTACGCATGACACTGGAACCAATACCCAAAAGAGTATCTGTCAGGAAAGTGTTTGATGCAAAAACAATAATTCTCGCCGATTCAGGAGATTTATCTATCATTCGTGAAATAATTTGTTCCTCTTTTTCTTCTTCAGCAATTGCCTCACCTTCAGTTACAGCAGTTTCATTTCCTGGAGATTTATTCTTCTCTAAATCAGCCTCTGTATCCTTTTGTAGCAAAGGAGATTCTTTCCCTTTGAAGTATGAAGTAAATCGTCCTTCCACCATGAGCCCCAACACATGTTTGCCTTGCTTATCCCCCAAGGCAAAACCAAGTTCTCCATGACTATTAAAATCTGGCTGTATATTTGTTTCAGCAGAAAGCCAACTACGAGAAGAGCTTTCCAAAAGGGGGACAAACTTTCTTTCTTTATTGATTTCCTGGTCAATATTTATAGGAGAAGCCCAGTTCAAGGTCACCTGATTCAAGCCTGAAACCATGCCACTATCCTGATTCATAGCATCGGAACGAATATCCACAAAATAAGGATAACTAACAAGCTTGGTCTCCTGAACTGTAAAACCTCCAAGATTTCTCTGTACAGGTACAGGGAAAGCACTGTTTTGCGGATCAAGTACCATGGTTTCATCAATTTTAATCCCGTGAAATGCCAACCAGTCCTCAAGGCCAGATTTATGTTTCTTCACCCCCAAAGAACGATTCATCTCAACATCAAAAGGAGAAGTGGCTAAAACTACTGTTCCACCTTGCATTAAAAATTGATCCACAGCAAAAAGCTGCTTCTGATCAAGATTGTCAGGTGACGCCACTACCAGTAACTCAGCTTCTTCGGGAACACGACCGTTTTCAAGGTCAGCATCTTTAACAGTGTGATCTTGGGACAATATTTCCCGAAGCATATTAAAATGCTTCCCTTTACCAGGTATCCCATACTGAGGCATGGGTGGTGTCCCTTTAGGAGTGTGTAAAGCTACAGCCTTAGTAAAACCAACAGCAAAACGCTTCAGCCCGGCATCGATAGATCTTTTCAGACTTTCACTGGTCAAATCCTGAGGTAATGGAATTTCTACAACCTGATCACCGCTGGTCAAGGTCATATAAAACCAGAAAGTCTGTTCATCAAGCAGGCTGGCTGCCATTTGCCGAAATCCATAGTCATTAGCAATCTGTTCAGCTACCTGTCCATTTCCATCATCTGGGTCCTGTACTATACTTGAAAAATTACCCTTCCCTTTCTGCTGCATATTCTTCAGAATTTCATCCAGATCTTTTTTCAAAATTATTAGCTGTTGTGGTAACTTATCATCTGCGGACACATATGCATTAAAAGAAACTGGTTTTGAAATATTTGCAAAAAGATCACCGCCACCCTGATAACTATAAAGCACCTTTTTGATAGCCCGGGTAATATCATATTCAGGATTTCTTAACTCAACATCAAAATCCTCCTGATTCTGCACCTTGATCTCGATCAAATCCCTAAAACCTAGCACCTCATACTGATCACCATACTTTATCAGGATATCAAAATATGAATTGGTAACTGATGCACTGTATTTACTAGTGGTCTGGAACGGGACAGGTTTAATACCATACTTTTGACCAGCCTCCTGTTCCAGTTGTGGGTTTTTCAGTGGATCAATAAACTCAACCCGTACTGTTGAACCTCCTGCAACAGAATATTCTTCAAGTAAATCCCGAACACGGGGCACAAGAGGTGCCAGGAGCGGATGAGTCTGTTCAGAAAAATAACCTCTGATAAGTAATGGCTCCTTGAGCTGTCCCAGATAAGTCTTGGTTGACTCTGAAATAGAATAAATATCACCCCTGGTTATATCTGTTCGTAAAAAACCAATTGGTGCCAACCAAAAATTAGCAATTAAAAAATTGACAATCAGCAATCCACTGGCAAGCTGCCAGACACGATGTTTTTTATTAGTTGGATTTCCTGCCCAGCGAATTTTTTCCAGGCCATAGACATTAAGCGTAAGAAAAACACCCATAAGGCCCAGGTAATAATAAAGATCTCGAAAATCTATGACACCTCTAGTGATTGAATCAAAACGTGAACCAGAACCTAGTAATTTTAATATTTCAGCTCCCTTATTCCCTAGGAATGAAGTAAGAATATCCGCTCCTAATAGATAAAAAGCTGTACAGACCAGAGTGGAAACAATCAGACTGACTATCTGATTTTCCGACTTAACGCTCACATAAAGACCAATAGCAATATAGGCAGCAGCCAAAAACAAAGCAGCAAGATATCCGCCAAAGACCGGACCCCAGTCAAGAGGTCCTATAAAGCTGACTGTTATTGGCAAAGGTAAAGTCAAAAACAATGAAATTACAATCAGGGCTAGACAACCAAAAAATTTCCCCAAGACCAAATTAAGCGGCGACACTGGAGAGGCCAATAAAAATTCCAGAGTACCAGCTCTTCTTTCCTCAGCCCAGAGTCGCATAGTCACAGCTGCAGAGAGGAATATCAACAATATAGGCATCCATTCAAAGAGAGGCCTCACTTCCGCAATATTATTAGCAAAAAATGTTTCCACCCAAAAAAAGACAAATAATGTCACAGATAAAAATGCACCGAAAAAAATAAACGCTGCAGGTGAACTGAAGAAAACAGCTAGTTCCTTTCGGGCAATACGCAATATAATATTCATGGTAACATCCTCCAAAGCCGATAGGACTGGAAGTTAAGAATTAAAAATGAAAGAATAAAAGAGTTTTAAGTAACTAAAATATCTTTGGCTCACTTGTAAAAAAAAGAAATATGCCGCTTAAAAGATTTACCACTGAGAGCAATAACACAGTTTGACATCTTTTTTGGAAGCCGTCATCTTTGACAATTTACATTTCCTTGTTTTTCCCTGATTTTCATTAATGAATTTAAGACACGCTCATCTCAGCAAAAACACTTTCCAAATCCTTGCCTTCAAATTGTAGCGTAAAAAGCTGCCATTGCTGTTGGTGTATACTAGAAGCAACAGCTGAGGCAACATGATCCGGGTCACTGTCACAGTGAAATGAAAGTCCATAACAATGACCAGATGCATTGTCGCCTGACACATCCAGAGACTCAACACCTATAATATTTTGATAATCAGTGAAATATGGGATGACATGACTTGGTTCTGCATCAGTTCTAAACAACAGACGACTGTTTTTCTGTAGAGAATCAAGGCGAGAATCAAGAACCTTTTGCCCATCTCTGATTATTATAGCCCTGTCACAAATAGCCTGTACTTCCTGCAAAATATGTGTGGAAATAATCACAGTGGCATGCTTGGCCAACTCTGTAATCAAATCCCTCATATGCTTTATCTGGGTCGGATCAAGACCATTTGTGGGCTCATCAAGAATTAGTATTTTTGGCTTATGTAATATCGCCTGAGCAACACCAGTTCTTTGGCGATATCCTCTTGAAAGAGTAGCAATTGGCTGATTTGCCTTGTCAAGCAGGTCTGTACTTGTAATGGCTTCACAGACCAAGTCCATACGTTGCTCTTTGGGTACTCCATGAAGAGACGCCGCATAATCCAGATAATCAAGCACTGTCATTTCAGAATAAACAGGACAATTTTCAGGAAGATACCCGATAATGCCAGCTACAGCCTGTCGATCAAGACCAATATCATCACCATCAATTAATATTGTTCCTGCAGTGGGTTCCAGAAAGCCGGTCATCATTTTCATGATGGTAGTTTTCCCCGCACCATTATGCCCAAGTAATCCGACAATTTCACCTTGGGAAATGGTAAACGAGACATTGTCGACAGCTGTAAAATCACCATACTTTCGTGTAAGAGAGTCAACTTTGATCATTTTTTTCTCCAGAGAAAAAATCTCAGGTTTATCCCAAGATTCTCATTTTCCTTCTTTCTAACTAAAAAATCTATTTGGCAACATTTAACAAATAACAGCAGAAGCCTTCCCTGACTGTTTAAATCATCACGATATAGCAGAGTAGAACTCAACATATAGAAGAATCGACAGATAAAGATAAAAACAGTTTTAGGAATGTCAAGGGAAGTAATTGAAAAAACAAGTGGATCTGTCCAAATTAATTCAATTAAAAGCTATCTTCAAATATTAGATTTTTTGTTCAAGATTAGGGCATATTCGTAGGACAATTTTCAAGGTAAAGAAAAGACCTGAACTCAAAGAACCTGTTCTTCTCTTTAAGAATAAATATAAATTCCAACAGAATTCTAATTTATCCGTTGAGCTTAAATTTTTCCAACCGGTAAATAAGGACATGTCGAGGGATAGATAAAAGTCTGGCAGCCTGGGAACGATTGCCACCGCTCATATCCAGGGCCTTCATGATAAACTTTTTCTCCACTTCCTCCAGAGATATACCTTCAGGTGGGATATGAAGAGACGACGCCTCCATTGGATTGGGCTGACCAGTGAGAAAAATTTCCTTCTCGTCGATCACGTTGTTTTTGCGCAAAATAATACAGCGTTCAACAACATTTTGTAATTCCCTGATATTCCCAGGCCAACTATAAGCCTGTAACTTATCCATCGCTTTTTTAGCAAATGAAACCTCTGCAGGTGCTTCATGCTTTTTCATGAAATGGGTCACCAATGCAGGAACATCCTCTCTTCTTTCTCTCAAGGGTGGAATATGTAAAGGGATAACACTGAGTCGATAGAAGAGATCCTCACGAAATCTACCGGTTTCAATATCAGCCTTAAGATTACGATTGGTGGCGGCGATAATACGTACATCGACTTTTTCACTACGATCACTGCCCACCTGTTCCACTTCTTTTTCCTGCAAAACACGTAAGAACTTAACTTGCATTTCAGGTTGTAGCTCTCCAATCTCATCTAGAAAAAGAGTCCCCTGATGGGCTGTTTGAAAACGCCCTTTCCGATTGCCAACCGCGCCGGTAAACGCTCCTTTTACATGACCAAACAATTCACTCTCTATCAAGGTATTAGGAATAGCAGCACAATTCACTGCAACCACGGGTTCTTTGTACCTAGGACTGTGCTGATGAATAAGCCTGGCAAGCACCTCTTTACCAGTACCCGATTCACCTGTAATCAAAACTGTGGCATCAAATTCCGCAACTCTCAAAGCAGTGCTGAGAAGTTCAGCCATGGCAGAATTAGCTGTTTCCATACCCTGAGCACCAGTCAGCCTGTTAATCTCCTTTGCAAGATTATGGGTCCGCTTACGTAATTTAAACATTTCCAGGGCTTTACGGCATGACAAACGCAGAGCATCCCTATCAAATGGTTTTGTGATGAATGTAAAAGAGCCTAGGTGCATGGCTTTCACAGCCATTTCTATAGAACCAAAGGCTGTAACGACAATCACAGGAATATCTGGTTCCTTCTGCTTAAATATCTTTAAAAGATCCAGGCCGTTCATATCGCCTAGTTGAACATCAGTAACTATCAGATCGGGTAGTTTTTCATGAAACTTTTCCAATCCCTCTTGTCCACAGGCGGCAGACACCACTTGAAAACCAGCACTGTGAAGATTATACTCAGTGACACGCCGCAGGCTCTCATCATCATCTATCAAAAGGATACGATCATTCATACCAGTTACACCATTTCAAAGACATCTCACTAATACCGAAAAAAGAGTACAACAACATAGCCATATCGCTATTTCAAAGAATTGAAAGGAAGCAAAATTGTAAAACAGGTCCCACTTTCATCGCATTCATCTAAAATGATCTTTCCTCCGTAACTTTCCACTATACGACTACTTATAGTGAGACCCAGACCGGTTCCATCAACTCGGTTACTGTAAAACGGTTTAAAAACATTTTCCCGCTCATGCTCCGCAATTCCAGGACCATTATCCACAAAATGAATAGCAATCTCCTTGCCGATTTTCTCTGAACTCAGCCAGATGCGACCACCATCAGGCATTGCTTCACAACTGTTAAGCAATAAATTCATGAAAACCTGGACCATTTTATCACCATCAATCATCAGATCTTTGGTCTTACCAGACAGGTCAACAACAACATCAATTCTACTTTTCCTGAGTTGGTTATCAAGCAAGGTGATAACCCTGCTAACCACATCCTCAAGTTCTTCAAGTTGTGGAAAACTTTTTCCTGATTTCTGTTGCTGGTCTCTGGAAAAGTGAAGTACCTCATCAACTGTAGTTGATAATCGGGTGATTTCTTTAAGGAGAATCTCAACAAATTCACGTTTGGCATGACCTGGTGGAAACTCGTCCAAAAAAGTTTCAGCAGCCCCCCTGATAGCAGCCAAAGGATTTCTTATTTCATGTGCGAGAGAAGCGGATACCTGCCCCAGAGTAGAAAGTTTCTGGCTAGCCAGTAACTGTTCCTCTACTTCAATAAGAAGTGCAGTTTGTTTATGCAGACGATTATAGGAACGTTCCAATTTCTCTGACAGAGCCTGATATTTCTCTCTGAGTTTTTTCTCCCGGTTCGCAATTGCACCTGTAACATACCCAGCGGCCAGATACAAAATAATCTCCGGCAATTCACTTATATATACTTTGATATCAATCAGGTAAAAATGACGCAAATGAGGTATAAAAGCAATTATGGTACACAGAGATACAATTAATCCACCCCGGACACCATAAAGTAACGCCGCTAACACGATGGGAAAATAGCTCAGTCTTCTATACACTTCATGAAGAACAAACTGGTCACCAGGAGTGAATTCATGAAGAAAACCAATCCCAATAACAACTAAAATCATCAGTATCAAAAACGTCGGCTTACGTTTTTCCAAAAAAGAGACTCCAGATACTTTTCTTTTAAAAATAACAGATCGTAAAGATTCAGTCCCATAAAACCCAGCTTTAAATACCCCTAGCAGGGACCGGATTTGGTATTATAAAAACAAAAAGAAAGGATACTAAATGAGAACGTTGAAGCTTATTCAGGAAAATCCAACATCTGTACATCATCATAGGTAAACAATTCACCACCATTTTCCTGTAAAAAAGCTTTAGCACTGACTTCATCCTTAAATGCTACAAAATTATGCCCTTCTGGAGACTTTACAACTTCTGATCTGACATAAGACGCAATTGTAATTTCCACCTCCTGACCATCATTAAAATCAAAGACTCGGGTGGCAGTATCAAATACATTCTGGCGTGAAGAACATTGTTTTTCCCTATATATCAAAGCGCAACCAATATCATTAAAGGTAACTGGCTTGGAGACATCTCTTTGAACAACCGAATTTCGAGTAAGCTCAGCTCCTATTTCCTTTTTACAAGTTTTGCATTTAACGATTTTGTCAGCAGCAAAAACTACCGATGTGAAGCATAAAACAATTGCAACGATAACAATAAAAACATCTTCTCTTTTCACAAATAATACCTCTTAAAAATAAACATCTTACATAAATACATGACACTAATGTAACATTAAATATTACAGACTCATCTTAATTTCCAAAATGGATACAGTAATTGTTCATTTTACACAGATCTAAGTTCAGACAACTTCGACCAGTGCAAGCATACAAAGACCAATTCAATTGCGCAAGCAATCATGGCAGGCGCACTCCCCATTTGACAACCTCTCGCATAACAGTTTCAGCCTGCATTGCACCTGATGGATTCGCAGAAAAACCTGCTTTTTTCAAAGCCTTGGCAGTCCAGACATTACAGGTTTTTGGTAAAAAATACTTCTCATGACCTCTATAAAAAGAACTATCCCCGTATAACCCCGGTCCCAGCTTCTGCAGTTCACCTTTATTGCTATACAAAAAACTCTCCGCAATAAAGACATAAAGGTTTACATAATTTTTTTTTGTCACTTCAAGTTTAACAATTTCACTGTTAGAAAAAAACTCTGACAAGGGATCGTTCAAACCTACAACATGCAACACACTGCTGGTAGGAACTAGAGCTGCCTTTAAAGCTAAAAAAACAGAAAACTCACTGCTCCTGAAAAAGTCCTCATCTCCCCAGCTAAACTCCAAATATTGATAGTGCTTATTTTGTGCAGCGATTAAATAATCTCGGGTAAATTCACTAAGTACTGGCAAAACAATACTTGTGTGCCAGCCGTGATTCACCACGAAAATTGAAACACCATTTTTATCAGATTCAAAAAGATTTGGGGATTTGCCAATAGCACATTTTTCACTGCTAAGCAGTAACAATAATGAGACTAATAACATAAAACCGCACCGTGCCACTACTCAGATTTCTCCCGACCGTTAGCCGCAAACAAAGCAGATCTTTCATCTTTGAGATCCGGTTCACCACAATGTTCTAAAATCCAGGCTCTTGCCTGATCACGCAAATTTAAAGACAACTGCCATTTATCCAGCTTGGTGTCATCTCTCTTTTCTACGCAACCAAGAGGTTCACCAAAAGTAACCCGAAGAGTACCATGCCTGGGAAACCAAGAACCAGCCCTAAGTATTGATCTTGTTCCCCTGATACATATTGGCACTAGCGGCAATTCACCTTTCGATGCCGTCTCAAAGGCTCCCATCTTAAAGGGCAAAAGGCCTGCCTGTCTAACAAAAGTACCTTCAGCAAAATAGAAAAGGGATCGCCCTGACAATGAACGCTGAAGTAATCTTGAATAATCCTTTACGCCCTTCTCCTTATCAAAACGATCAACATATTCCGTACCAATTCGACCCAGCAAAATTCGTAAAAGACAATTTTCCTGTAATTCTGACTTAGCAACAAAGCTAAAGATACGTGGTATTATTGCCAGCAACACAAAACCATCGATATAACTGGCGTGGTTTGCAACAAAAACACAGGTAGTATCCTGTGAAGGAATATTCTCTTGCCCAGTAACCTTTATTTTCCAGCCAGCTAAAAAAGCCAGACTTTTCAAAACCAATTTCATCCCGCCCCAACGACTAGACTCTCGTGGAATGCTACTCATGCAGATACCTGCTAAAGCTCCAATACTAAATAAAAGCCAACAATAACTGGCATAAGCATAACCAAAAAACACTTGAAAAACCTGTGACATTATCACAGGCAAGCCAGATAGCCAAAACCGGACAACCTGAAACCAGACAGCCTGTGTTTTTCGATTGCTCAAACCTAGTTCATAGATATCACGACAAGCAGCTCTCCTTATTTTCCCACTGGAGGTTTTCAAAACAGTATTGGGAGGCGCAAGAACTACATCTTCAGGTGGCAGACCAACAAGATCTGTGACCAGACCACTAATATGTTGCACCAATTTTGCTCTGACAGGCTCTTTTTTGCGACTCTCTGCCAAGACAATCAACCTTTCTGTCCCAGCACTTTTATCTCTACTTCCGAAAACAGCTACATTTCCTGCACGAATTCCATCGATCTTGCCAATAGCTGCCTCTAATTCTTCTGGATAAATATTACGTCCAGCACGAATAATAATATCCTTACTGCGTCCAGTGATATACACCTCACCACCTGCAATATACCCTTTATCACCAGAATTAAGCCACTGATCAGTAAAAAGTTCATCGGTTTTTTCAGGGTTACGGAAATAGCCACTGGTAGCCGATGGCCCTTGAAATTGCACATCTCCCTGCTGACGCTCTGGTAATTCACGCCCGGATTTATCGGCGATACGAATCTGATGACCGGGTAAAGGTTGCCCACAACTGACAAATTGCAGACATCCCTGTTTTTCCTCTTGATTACAGACAACTGCTTTGCCACTTTGCATAAAAACATGCCGGTCAACAATATCTACAAGTGGCCCTCGATCAAGAGGTGGAAACGCCAGCCCCACAGAGGATTCAGCTAAACCGTAAACCGGAGTCATTGCTTCTGATCGAAACCCACAAGAGTTAAAATATTTACTAAAACGTTGAATTGTCTGCGGACTGACTGCTTCAGCACCATTTAAGGCAATACGCCATGAATCAAGATTTATTTTTTCCTTTTCCTGTAACTCAATTCGCCTCACACAAAGTTCATATGCAAAATTTGGCGCGGCTGACAAAGTACCGCCATAGTGGCTAATTGCATGCAACCAGCGAAAAGGTCTGGCAATAAAATTAAGAGGCGACATCAGGATCAAGTGACATGAAAAATAAAAGCTACCCAACCACGCTCCAATGAGTCCCATATCATGATAAAGTGGCAGCCAACTAACAAAAACATCACTGGACTGAATATGAATCGCCTGCCCCATACTACGAATATTAGCCAGCAGGTTTGCATGGGTAAGGGCAACACCTTTAGGCAATCCAGTGCTACCTGAAGTGTACTGAAGAAAGGCAATATCTCCTGCTTCTATCTTTGGTTTCAATAATGATACCGACTCAGGTACTTCTATTGCAATCAGTTCATTATATGTCACAAGATGACGAAGTCCCGGTACTTGAGATCTCATGATTTTAGAAAAACGAACCGTCTCCGGCATAGCTATCATTATAAAAGCGAGACAGTTTTTTGCGATTGCAGCATGACGGCGTAAATGCTCTTCAATCTGTCTTATATTACCAGGCGGATATACCGGAACTGGAACTCCTCCTGCAATCAGTATCCCAAAAAAACTATAAAAATATTCCCTGCTACTAGGGAGCATTATCATTACAGATTGTTGGTATTTCAAGCCCAGCCCCTGAAGACTGGCAGCAACTCTCTTAGCCCCCTGTAATAATTCGCAATAGGTAAGAACATCATCCTCACCAGAATCATGATAAAAACGAATATGAATCCTATCTGGATATTTTTCAGCATGCCAGTAGAGAACTTCTGTCAAAGTGGAAGCATTCAGCAGGGCCTTTTCTGGCTCTGAACACAATTCGTCAATTGCTTGGAGAGAAGCTGGGCTAAAAACTTTTGGAAATCTATCCGGGCTAATAATAAAACGCAGGAAATCACGTGGAGTTTCTGCAATAGCAAATGCCTGCTCTGAAATAGTTACCTGAAAACGTTTCTCCAGGCGTGCCATGAGTTCAACTCTACCGAGACTATCAAGGCCCAAGTCCCTATCCAGTAGACTGTCTAGACGAACCATTTTAGAACTCATCTGTTGGGGATGGATTTCATTTACAAGGTTTTGCACTACTTCAAGCAAAAATACAGCACTATCCTTTAGCTCAGAAGAAGCTGATTGAAGGTCATCTGTTTTCGGATCAGTCATGACTCACTCTTCTCATATACCTTTAATTTATTATCTAAACACAGATGTATGACAATAACTTATAAGCCATTCTATATCAAATTAATGCATCATAAATCAATGATTGATTCTCGACGTCACAGCTCTATTATGGATATCAAAAAAGGTCTATTTTCCGTCCCAAAAGCTGCTCAAGAAACAACAGCTTTTGGGAACGTAAGGTATTGCTATTAACTTTATCATCTTAGACTCATTGAAAACTTCAATTGCTGCCAAAAAGATCAAAAGAAAAACTTGGATAATTATTATTGAAAATAAACGTTATCAGAATTAACAACATTTTAAGAGGAGAAGAGATTCCCTTTTGGTAATTTATCCTTATGTTTCTTAATTTTTTTAATTAGGCGGTTGAACTTCTAACCAAAAATACTGTAAACTCCATTCTAAAATTACTAGAAATTTGAAATCTATCATTACTTCCAATTTATATCTTTTTCATAGGAGAATCACCATGGGCAACTCCCTCGGTGCACAACTACTAAAAGCTGGTCTGATAAATAAAAAGCAAGTCAACAAAGCCAAGCAGGATCAATACAAAAATAAAAAAAAGCAGCGGGGAAAAAGCCAGGAAACTGCAGAAAGCCGACAACTAGCACAAAAAGCTCTTGCTGCTGAAAAAAAACAAACACGGGAGATGAACAGTAAACGACAACAACAAGAAAAGCAGAAGGAAATCCAGGCCCAAATCAGCCAGATGATAGAATCATCCAAAATAACTGTTGAGAATGGCGAATTGACCTACAACTTTGCTGATAACAATAAACTCAAAAAAATCTATGTCACAAAATCAATCAGCGACCAACTCAGTACAGGCCAACTAGCTATTGTTAAGCACAAAATCGATTACGAAATAATCCCGGTCAAAGTAGCACGTAAAATAGCTGAAAGAAATAACGAGGTTATCATTGTTCTTCACAAACCAGCGCAGGAAGTTGACAATGATGACCCTTATGCAGATTTCCAAGTCCCTGATGACCTGGTTTGGTAGAGAAAAACCCACAGATACAAATTACCATTTCACAGGAGAATATCATGTCAGGCGAGACGGAAAAAGAGATACTCAAAATTCTTGTAGAAGCAATGAAAAGAGAAATAGCTGCCCAGAACCTTTACAAACGAGGGGCTGAACTCACTGATAATTTGCAATTAAAAACTATTTTCCAAAAACTCTATGAAGAAGAGCTCCAACACGAAAAATTACTCAACGATATGTATCATGACTACAAAAAGGAACTCGGCTTTAAAATTTTGCATTGAACCCTTTTTTTCAAGTTTAAGAATATTTTGCAAAACAGTAAATGTTTGAAACATTATCTGCAATCCCTTCCATTCTTTAAATTATTTTTTGTCCAATTGTAACTTATTTTGATTATTTGTTACCAGTTGTACAGATGTATCTTTTTCCATTTTTTCTGAATTAAAAACAGAAGCTACAGGTGATTTAGCACGAATAATTATTAACAGTCACCGAGTATCCAATAAGATTTTGTTAAACTGTTTTACTCTCAGCATTAATCCCATAATAACCGGGGTTATATTTCCTTTGTGTCTTTAAGAAATTTATCAAGCCAAACAAATAACTCATTTCTTACCTTTTCAATATACAACGCTTCCTTGTAACCAAATGTTGCTATATCATTTCGCTTAAATCTGTCTGGTTCTACTTGCAAAACATAAGAATTGACCTGTCTCTTCCAAAACCACTCTGCACAACAAAGCTGAACATTTTCTGGATCAATTGCAGATATTCTTTTTAAAGCCTCAAGCAACCTTCTTCCTGAAATACTATTTTCAATGCACAATGTTACGTAGGCTATCCTATACCTCACTTGAGTAATTGTATCTTTAACTGGCAGTGACTCAAGACTATGGACATCATGATGATTGTCGTAGATGAAATGACCGAAACAACTTTGTAGAGTGAAACAATAAGGTAATCTGTTAAATCCATTAATGTGGTTGATAATAGGCGCTTCAATCAGATCAATGTTTAGATTACGCAAACAATTTTGTCTTTGTGCTTGATAATGCGGGTTTACAACAAATTCTTTTAGTTCTGTAAAGGTTTCCAATTATAGCGATTCCTCTAGCAGTTTGAGATGATAGATCTAAAAATAAAACTTGCCTCGCGTGCAGAGATTATTCTACTCACAGCTTCTGGTAATACTGCTGAACAAGTTGCAGAACAATATAACAACATAGACCAACCCTACCCATCAATACCTTAATATTCTTTATAAAATCACTCAATACAGCATTGATTTTTTTCAGTAAATTGAAAGAGCTGTATTGAGTGCCAACAACTTACAGTTTGAACTGACTAATCAAATGTTTTAACTGTACGGCCAGATTGTTTAATTCTGCCGCGCTTCCATGTACTTTTTCACTGGATTCATTCATGTCCAATGCAGAATTATTTACTTCTGCAATCTCACTTACAACCATACCAGCAGCCCCTGAGCTTTGACTCACGTTTTCGTTT
>PJEL010001277.1_pt1 | contig 26258 bp, 28 predicted proteins | sample 1853271 | NCBI WGS metagenome assembly PJEL01 (sample SAMN08108733, study PRJNA415343) | Invertebrate metagenome, whole genome shotgun sequencing project. | host: Globobulimina | place: Sweden: Gullmar Fjord | collected 2015-08
AACTGCTAGAGAATATTATGAATAATGCGATTAAGTATTCGAAAGCCAGTCACCTAAAAATATCCCTCAGTTTGGCGTTGCACGACCGAATTGATAGAGCAATAATTGTTATTGCAGATGATGGCGTTGGCGTAGAAAATCGGCATTTAAAGCATTTGTTCGACTACCTCTATCGAGTTGATGACGCTAGAAATAGAAAAGACGGAGGAACGGGATTAGGTTTATCCATATGTCGACAAATCGTCGATGCCCATCATGGAAGCATAAGCGCTAAACGCTCAACGATGGGAGGCTTAGCTGTTGAAATTACCCTTCCAATAACCCACAACGATTAGAAGAATTGTCGCCATGTTAAATTCAATATTAATTGTCGAAGATGAAGTAAAGTTAGCAACTCTGTTGGCTGACTACTTTTCACAAACTGAGCTAACACCCCATTTAATTCACCATGGCGATGAGGTCATACCATGGGTAAAAGAGCACCAGCCGCAAGCTATTCTGCTTGATATTATGTTACCTGGCAAAGGTGGTATCGACCTGTGCAAAGAAATCCGCCAGTTCTCTGATGTTCCTATTTTAATGGTGACAGCAAAAGTAGATGAAATTGATCGCTTACTGGGGTTGGAATTGGGAGCTGATGATTATATTTGCAAGCCTTTTAGCCCAAGAGAAGTCGTTGCACGAGTAAAAGCGGTTTTACGTAGAACTAATACCGTGAACAATAACTTAAACCAAATACAGCTGAACGAACACCGCTTAACAGTTTCATTCGCCAATCAAGAAACAACACTGACCGCTGTTGAATTCCAATTACTTACTCCGTTAATCGAAAAACCGAATCGTATTTTTAGTCGAGAGCAATTGATGAAAAATATGTATTCAGATCATAGGATTGTGAACAACCGAACAATAGACAGTCACATTAAAAAGCTTCGCAAGAAGTTAGCCGACATTAGTAACGGAAAAGATTGGATACAAGCGGTCTATGGCACAGGTTATCGTTTAGTTTTATAAGCTTATTGCCTGCACTTTCCTTTATTTTTGCACATTGTTTGCATATTTCGTTGTTAGGCTAGTATTACGTTTAACAACTAGAGTTCTAACCAAATGCAAAAATACATAGTCGTTACCTCTCTTTTACTTTCAATGTTAGCAGGACAAGCATTGGCGCAAAGTAAAGGTTCACAAGATGAGAAAAAACCACCTCGCCCAGAATTTTCTTCAATTGATAGCAATGATGATGGCATCGTTCAATTGTCCGAATTTGCTGCCTTGCCTCATCCACATGACGATTACGAATCAATATTTACTCATATTGATGCCAATGCAGATGGCGTGATCTCTGAGCAAGAATTTACCGACCATAAGCCACTTCGTAAAAAGAAGAGATGAAGGAGAAATTCAATGATTAACTCAATAGGTTCAAGTAGCTCAATGCCACCACCTCTACCAAAAAACACTCAGCCTTTAACGGATGAACAACAGCAACTTTTAACAGAAACATTGTCAGAATTTAATGCTGAAAATTTAACAGAGACGGATGCTCAATCTATTATCGAAACCTTGTCTGAAGCAGGCATTCAACCCGGTAAGGAATTAGAGAGTGCAATGGCTGAACTTGGCTTTGATGCTAAAAACATAGGTGAGCTTGCTGGCGGCGAACGCCGACCGCCGCCTCCACCTAAGCAAAGCTCTGAAGAGATTAGTAGCATTTCAGACTTTTTGGCTGAAATGGTTGCTGAAAAACTGGCTGATACTGGAAGTAACACGCTTAGTAGTGAAGACAAAGAAGATATCTTGTCTAAATTATTCGAAAAGTTTGGCATTGAAGACGGCGACTCTATCATTAATACCACTGCTTAAAATGATTAAATCTGAAGACTAACTGAACAACATTAACGCTACTTGATTCATTCGGTGGCGTTTTTTATTTCTAGAGCTACATTAACCTGCCTCTCTGTTAACACTCTTTCACAATAGTTAACACTTCCATACTTGGTGCACATTATTTGCATATTCGTTTTATAGACTAGTCGTACATTTCTAGGAAGTTATAAGACGACATTATGAAAAAACAAACTCATTTATGGATAACCGCGATCATCGCCAGCACTATATTAACTGCTTGTGGTGGAAGCGGTAGCAATGAAACAGTTGTTTCAGAACCCGATACTGTAGTCCCAATTACATCACAATTATTAATTAATGAAATTGTCGCCGATGCAATAGATGACGGTAACGATTGGATAGAACTGTATGCGCTTGAGGGGCCCGTATCGTTAGCAAATTACACCTTAGTCGATGACAATAATGAACGTACACCTCAAGCACTGCCTGACGTTACATTAGCTCAAGGTGAATTCATTGTCATACAGGCAATTGATGAAGAAGATACTCCACCAGACAGTGGCTACTATGTCACCTTTAAGCTGGGCAGTGATGATGCAGTCACGTTATTCAAAGATGGCGTACAAAGTAACACTCTTGACTGGGAAGAAGGCGATGCGCAACAAGGTAGCAGTTATGGTTTATACACCGACGGCACAGGCACTGCGCAAACACTATCACCAACACCTGGCGAAGCAAATCAGCAATCCACTGCTGACATAACCTATGACCTGATTATTAATGAAAATGCGCCTATTCGAATCAACGAAATCGTTGCTAAGAATAGTGAAAGTGAATATGACTGGGTAGAGCTCTACGTTACTGGTCATTACCCGGTCAACTTGAGTGACTATCAACTTGCCGATGAAAATAATGAATTGGTAAATTTGCCTAACATTACACTTGAATCAGGCGAGTTTTACCGTCTATATGCGACTACAGAGCTCATTGAAAACACTCAAACTATTGCATTCAAACTAGGTAGTAGTGATCAAGTCAGTCTGTACCAAGGTGACGACTTAGTTGACCAACTTAATTGGAAAAAAGGGCAAGCATTAATCGGCTACAGCTATGGTCGTTTTCCTGATGGTAGCGATGGTACATTTGTACTGACACCTTCACCACAAAGCGAAAATACTAAGGCATTACATGGACCAATTGTTATCAATGAAATCGTGGCAAATGACCAAAATGGTGGTTACGACTGGTTTGAACTTTATAACAACAGTGACCAGCAAATATCATTGGCAAGCTATCAAGTGATTGACGCAAGCGACGACATTGAACCGGTAACTTTGCCCGATGTTGTGCTTGCTCCTGGTGACTATCTGGTCATTTTCGCCAGCGATGAAGAACTGACGGAACATTACGTACCGTTTAAGCTTGGTAATAATGACGAGCTAAACCTTATGTTGCACGGTGAAGTCGTCGACTACATCGACTGGGATAGTAGCGATGTTAATAATGGCTATAGCTATGGTTTAAGTGCCTCTAATAGCAGTGACAAGAGCTGGCATAAGGATTTCCTAACACCAACTCAAGGGGCTGCTAACGAACTAGCCACTGCATTTGAACCCGATGTAGTTAGGAGTTTATACATTGATATATCTGATGAAAATTGGCAAAGCATTTTAGCGAGTCCTCTTGAGGAAGAATATCACGAAGCAAGTATTACGTTTGATGGCATAACACTAGACAGCATTGCTATCAGAACTAAAGGAGGCTCAAGTTTACGCGCTGTTTCTCAATCAAACAGCGATCGCTATAGCTTTAAAATCGACATTAACGAATATGTCGATGGACAGAAATTCTTTGGCTTGAAAAAGTTCACTTTGCAAAACTCATATAACGACCCTTCATATATGCGAGAAGTCATCGCTTATGACTTAATGAAAGAAATAGGCGTTGCAGCACCAGAGCATGCTTACGTTAATGTATACATCAATAATGAATTGTTTGGCTTTTACCTTATGGTCGAAGTGATTGATAGTGAATTCATCGAGAATTATTTTGACAATACCAATGGTGACCTATACAAGCCCGATGGCACTGGCAGTGACCTACAATGGATAAGTGGCGACATCACCGATTACACAGGAATTAACCAGCAAAACAATGAGGAGACTACAGACAACGGAGCTTTCATCAACTTTATTGAAGAAATGGACGCAGGCTCAGACTCAGTCATTGATGTCGACAGCCTACTAAGATACATGTCAGTGAGCGTTTCACTATCAAACCTCGACAGCTATCACGGTACGCTGGCACACAATTACTATATCTATGAGCAAGATGGCCTATTCACTTTTCTACCATGGGATTTAAACGAGAGTTTTGGCACTTTCAGTATGGGTTGCCGCAGTGACATTCGCGGTTTATATATTGACGAACCAACGAGTGGCGCACTTTCTGAACGACCAATGGTCGCAAATGTTTTCGCCAATCAAGATCACTTAGATACGTACCATGATTATTTATGGCAACTCATTGAAGGTCCATTGGCTGATAATGCTTTCGCACACCGTGTAGACGCAATTGCTGCCTTAATTGATGAGCACGTAGCAAATGATCCGAGTGCATTTTATGGCTATTCAAACTTCATCAAAAATTTAGACAACTCTGTCGATAAGTTTTATGGATTGACCTCGTTCATGACGTACCGCGTTGACAACATGCGCCAACAATTAAATGGCAGTTTGCCTTCATCAGGTACTGGTCAAGGTTATTGTAACTAAACGCAACGTGTAACCATGAAGATAAAGCTTGTCAGACAATGTTAGCTATTTTGGTCGACAAGCTTAATTTTCATCACTTCAATCTTGTATCCATATTTCACTAATTAAAGATAGAAATTTTATGATGAATTACGCACACAACAAGTTACTTCATAGCGTTGAAGGTCGATTTAAAAGTCGCTACGAACAAAGAATAAACGCTCAAAACGCTAACAACCTGCACCGCAGTGTATCTAGTTTAGTCACTACGCCTGACACTATCGAATCTTTACTAGTACCTGAACTTCAACACTTTCAATGTCATGGCTTAGACGACTTAAAAAACGCCAAGCTTATGAACAGAGTAGATAGCAAGTTCATACTACCCATTGCTTTTTTGCCTAAATTACTAAACCAACTTACACACTTTTACACTATATTGGAAATCAACAATAATCGAATATCAACTTACCACAATCAATATTTTGATACGCCGTCGATGGCACTATACAAAGACCACCACAACGGTAAATTAAATCGTTATAAAGTTCGGCGTAGACACTATGTCGATACTGATACACAGTTTTTAGAAGTAAAGTTTAAAAACAATCAAAAGCGTACCTTAAAATCGAGAATTCAATTAACCGGACACAGCGATGAAGGCTCTGAATTTGTCGAACAGCAAATGGGTAATATTAGCAGCAACTTACAAGTTAATCAGCATAGTGGCTATCGACGTATCGCCCTTGCTAATGAGGCTCAAGCTGAGCGTTTAACCATTGATTTCAATCTGTGGTACCAACACAACCAAAGTACTGAAAAATTAACGCTACCAGGCTTTTTTATTGCTGAACTCAAACAGGCTAAGAAATCTAAACGCTCTCCGTTTTATCAACTAATGAGCGCCAACAACATTTTTCCATTGGCCTTTAGTAAATACTGCATCGGGTGTGCACTTTTGTATAAATCATCAATAAAAACCAATCGATTTAAACCTATTTTGTCGCGAATAGAAAAACTTAACCTGCACCAACCTTTTACCACTTTTATGAGTAACTAATATGACTGAACTAGATATCTCTTTCATTTCACGTTTTTTAATTAATCTACTGTCGTTAATTTTGCTTTGTTATGCATGCTATTTTCGTGTCAGCAAAAACACGACAGTTGCTGGCTCGTTCATTTTATTTGGCGTCGGTGTTTTTATTATTACTCGTCTACTTCATGGTGTTGATATGTCAATGGAGTTTGCTTTTGGCCTATTTGCCGTATTTACCATGCTGCGTTATCGCACCGAGTCTATTTCAATTAAAGAAATGACCTATCTATTCTTGGTCACCGCCATAGCCCTATTAACTTCAGTAGGCCAAATGCCATTATTAGATTTAATGACCTTGAACGGAATCATTTGTTTACTCGCTTTTGTCATTGATTCAGACCTTTTTGGCAAACGTTATCAGACGAAAAATATAAGTTACGAACGTATTGAAAATATTACGCCACACAACCGAACTAAGTTAATTGACGACTTAAGAGAGCGCACCGGTTTAATGGTTGAGAAAGTAGAAATTGAACATATCGACTTCTTGCGGGATACCGCACAAATCAAAATCAGCTACCGGCCACATGAGGAGTGCTTAACGCAATACCACACCCCTTCTACAAATGAATTCAAGGTGTAAGCATAAAATGAAAATATTCATGATTACCGTTTCTGTTGTTTCAACCTTTATCAGTTTGGCAACTTGCAGCACCGCTCAGGCAAAGGATAGCAATGAGATAGATAACAATGAAGTAGATATCAGCGGATATTTCATGCTCGATTACGATAATTTTGACAAAGGCTTTCTAGAAGACGAATCCACACCGACAACTAAAACTGATATTAGAAGAGCACGAATCAGTTTTAAAACTGAACGAATCAAAGGTTGGAAAGCTAAATTATCAATCAATTATTCTGATGATGAAACAGAAATCAAAGATGCCTACGCGCAATACAACGGATGGAGTTGGGCAAACTTAACAATAGGTCAGCAAAAAGAACCTTTTGGTTTAGAAAAGTTAACCTCCTTGCGCAACCAGCCAATGGTTGAGCGTAGCTTAGTTACAAATGCCTTAGCCCCAAGCCGATCAATTGGCGTAAACCTCAATGGTGAGTTGTCATCTGTTAACTGGCAGCTAGGCTACTTTTTGCCCGATGAAACTGAAACTGCCAGCGCTGTTACAGCTAGAGCAACCTGGTTGGCCTGGCAACAGGGCGACAATCTTCTTCACTTAGGCGCAGCATTAAGCGAACGTGATTTAAACGGCAGTGAATTTCGCATCAATGAACAAATGGAAGTCAATTTTTCAGATTCTCTCATTGAAGGAGAAAAGCTAAATGCTGAAACTAACTCACTTAAAAGTGCAGAGTTACTGTGGCAATACAATGGTTTTACCACCATGGCAGAATGGCAACAATCGAAGGTGACTGACATTAACGACTTAGCTTACGACTACCAAGGCGGCTATGTGCTGTTTAGCTATCTATTGAATGGTAAAAGCCGCCAGTATAAGAACGGTAGGCTAGGAAGCGTCATTAACTCTGGTTGGGAATTAACCTCTCGGTTTAGCACATTTGACTTGAATGAAGAAAACCATCAGTCAGATATATATTCTTTAGGGGTTAATTATTACGCGAGTAAAAAATTAAAATTTATGGCTAACTATATAAAAGCCGAACAAGTTGAAAATAATCTCGAATTAGAAAGCAATAAAGCTATTTCTCTTAGAGTGCAATACAGCTTTTAATATTCAAAATATAAAAAATTTGAATTGCTTACCAATCAATATTTTATATGAATACAAGAAAAACGATTGAAGCCCTGCTTACTAAATCATAATTTAATGACCTTTAAATTTTTATTGAATACCAGGTTTGTCTGCTTAGCAGTCTGAAAGCCGACAAAAGCAAACGTTCGGTTTGTCGGATCATTTGTCGTTAGATAAGCTAGATTAGTGTCTATATTCGTATCAAGGTGAACATAAAACAGCGGGATTTCAATCGATTATTTAGGTCGGCTATGTGCCAAATGAAGAAATCATAAATGTACCAAAATAGACTGCTGATCTTTCTTAGTCATTTTACCTACAACCAACATATACGAATTATCAATCATCCGCTCAATCTCACCTTGCGGGATTGAGCCATCTAAAATGATTGTATTCCATTGTGCTTTATTCATGTGGTATCCAGCAATAATTGAAGGAAATATATCTCTAAGCATTTCCGCTTCACCGGGATCGCATTTTAGGTTCATGCAAAAGTAACCTGCCATTTTGCCCCCCGTGTCTTTTTCATTACCTGTCCCTAAAGCCAAGGTTGCAAACATTTTTCCTTTGACTTTAAAGACCTTAACTTCCTTACCAAAAGGGTAATACATTTCAGTAAACGGTTTGGCTAACGCGTATTGCTCAACGATTTGGGAACTTTCTTCACCTTGCATAGTGATCTCTTCTTTATAAATAACTGTATAATAATATTTTAATCACAATTAACGTAAAAATTTATGTCATTTCCTGCTCGTCTTACTATATGCGTAAAGTATTTCACTCGCTTATCTACTGTTATTATTCTAGCTGTATTTTTCTCTAAACAGGTCAATGCTAGCGATTCAGGTTTCGAACGAGGCGATAAACCCCTACCAAAATGGGAAGTTGGTGGCTTTATAGCCGGTTTTCACAGCCCACTGTATCCGGCCTCAAAAGATAATCAAGATAAATTTTTAGCACTGCCCTACGCAGTTTACCGAGGCGATAAATTTAGAATTGGTGATGGTGCAATCGTGAAAGCCATGGCAGTTGAAGCACCAAGGTTTAAACTAGATATTTCTCTAAATGCTGCTTTTAATGCTGATTCAGACGATTCAGATATTAGAGAAGACATGCCTGATTTGGACTTTTTGTTTGAGGTGGGTCCACAGTTTCGTTTCTTATTTTCAGAATCATCATTTGAATATGGAGCCGACCAAGAAGTGTGGCTAAATTTACAAACCAGAGCGGTATTTTCTACTGACTTCAGTGAATTGAATCATCGTGGTTATACTATTCAACCGCAACTTTCATGGCGGGCAAAAAACGTATTTTTGAGCAATACCATTAGTTTTGCCTCGGTATCACCCATTTGGGCGTCAGAAAAGCTCCATGATTACTTTTATCAAGTGTCACCTGACTTTGAAACAGTAGATAGAAATAGTTATGACGCCAATGCCGGCTATTTAGGCACTAAACTTTCTGTGGGTAATATTTTCCAAATCACCCCTAAAATGAATGTTTTCTTTGCCGCTCAATGGGGTCTCTGGCAAGGAGCTGAAAATAAGAATAGTCCATTATTCCAGCAACAAAATAATTTTTCTGTCGCATTAGGGTTACGTTACACCTTTTTTGTCAGTGATGAAAAAGTGTAGAATATTGTCAATCTTGATTCACTACCAAAACCTATGAGACGTTTATTCATGCTGTTAACTATGCAAGGTTTATTGAAATCCTTTTTTTTACTTGCCCTATTAAGTTTTTCTTCCCTAAGCTTTGCTTTAGGCAAATTAGGTCATCAATTAACTTGTGAGCTCGCATTTGAACAATTAACTCCCTCCACTCAAAAAAAGTTAACCGCTATTCTGAACACTATTTCAGTACAAGAACTGAAAACCGTCAATAAGTACAACTATAAAAGTGACGATGAACCGATGTCATTTGCTAAAGCGTGTACTTGGGCAGATGCAATAAAAAGAGAGCCTGAATACGAAAAGTTTAAGTCATGGCATTACATCAACGTGCCACGAGACCAGCTCAAGGTTGAACCTAACAGCTGCAAAGCTAACTGTGTCACCACAGGTATTTCAGTGCATAAAACCCAGCTAAAACAATCGAAATCTATTCAAGAACAGCGCAATGCCCTGATGTTTTTAGGACATTGGTTAGGCGATATCCATCAACCTTTGCACGTTAGCTTTGCTAGCGACTTTGGCGGCAATAAAGTTAAAATCACTTCAACCGATAATAAATGTACCAATTTACATTGGTTGTGGGATCAATGCTTACTGACGAGACAAATTACAACCAAGGATCACCAGAAAAGATACGAGTATCTAAAGCAAAAGCTAGCCAATTTGTTAGCGGCTAAAACACGTTCGGGTGATGTACAGTTATGGCAAAACAGTTCGGTTTATGACTGGGCAAATGAATCACTAGCTATCGCCACTCGACCAGATTTTGGTTATTGCACGATAGAAAATGCTAATTGCGAAGTGATCCAAACTAACCCTCAAACATTGAGCCCGAATTACCAAACAACATTTGCTCCAGTCATTAATGAGCAAGTGATTAAAGCGTCTGTTCGCCTTGCTCATATCCTTGAAAGCAGTCTGTAATGGTTAAACGTCGCTCTTTGATTCAAGCTTATTTTTTGCTTCAATCCATTGGGACATAAATTGAGTACTGCGATGGCTATGATGGTTTAACATAGCGCCAATAAAATTATCCGCCCTGTGTTTCGCTAAGTCCGCTGAAATGTCATTAATTGCTGACAACAGGGTTTGCCAATGCGCTTCTCTATTAAATAGGTTTAACGCATTGGCTTTACCATTTGCGCTTGCAGCTTGCCAACGTGTTTGATCTTGATATAAAGCTACGGCTTGCTCGGCAAACTCTTCTGGTGAGTGAGCGATTGCTCCGCCCCAAGGCAATGTAGATTGCATACCTTCTGCGCCAATATCACTAGTAACCGAAGGCGTTCCACAGTACATAGCTTCTGCTAGTTTACCTTTAAGACCAGCGCCAAATCGCAACGGAGCTAAACATACGCGGGCATTTTTCATAGTGCCTACGGCATCATCGACCCAACCTTTAACTAAAAACCCGCTTTTTTCGTCATGTAAATCAGTCGCCTTTTTCGGTGGGTAGGCACCACAAATAAGCAACTCGGCTTTAGGTAGTTGCTTTCGAATTAACGGCCATATTTTTTGCTTTAACAATAGCACCGCATCCCAATTAGGTGCATGGCGAAAGTTACCGATCGAGATGAACTGTTGGCGCTCTTCGAAGCTTGGGCACCCTTGTTTTAAGATTTGTTCGGTCAGCATAAACGGACTGTAAACCAGTAAACAATTATCAACGCGATAATGGGAGTTCAACAAAGCGATTTCATCCTGCGAAATCATAATGGTCAAATCACACCTGAAAATGGCAGATACTTCTCTGATCGCTAGATCGGTATTGAGTTCAGCCTGCTCAACAGGAAGGTGATGTTTAATCGCTTGATGACGCGCATTACGCAAGCTTTGCAAGTCTTCGGTATCTAATATTTTAACGGCTGACGGACATACTTTGGTTATCCGCCAAGCAAACTGTTCTTCCATCATATAACGATCGAACAACACTACATCAGGTTGTAATTGGCCGACAAACTCATCAAAACTGGTGCAGTTAAGGACGATTTCTTGCAAATCAACATTTAACCCAGACAGATCTTCCATATGCTCGGTCAACTGAGCAGGGCTTGCAAACGTAACCTGATATTCTTGGTGCTGAAAAAAGTCAATCAGTTGCAACATGCGACTACCTGCCGCGGAAGATTTAGGCTCTGGCCAGACCCAGCCAATAATAAGAAGTTTTTTCAATACTTGGAATCAATATAAAAACACAGTTAAACGTTATTTTACCTGAACCAAGCTAATAAATCAGGCACAAAAAAGCGAGCTAATGCTCGCTTTTAAACAAATTAAACTTGCGTGTTTATTATTGTCCTGCTTGCTCACCAACTTCTGGAGCCGCTTCTGGTTTTTGAATTTCTAATAATTCAATTTCAAAATTCAACACAGAGTTACCTGGAATACGCGGTGGATTACCATTTGGGCCGTATGCTAGATCAGAAGGAATAGTGAACTTGAACTTAGAGCCAACAGACATTAACTGTACACCTTCCGTCCAACCACGAATAACGCGGTTTAATGGGAACACTGCCGGTTGACCACGCTCAACTGAGCTGTCAAAAGTTTCACCGTTAATAAAGCTACCAGTGTAATGCACTGTTACGGTATCAGTTGCCAATGGTTTTTCACCTTCAGCAGCAACTAACACTTCATACTGAATACCAGATTCAGTTGTCATCACACCTTCACGCTGTGCATTCTCTTCTAAGTACTTGTTACCCTCAGCAATCGCTGCTTCGGCTTCTTTTGCCGCTAAATCTAATTGCTTAGCCTTCATGCTCTCGTCTAATGCCATCAACAAGCTTTGAATTTCTTCTTGTTGTAATTGAGATTTTCCTTCCATGCTTTCCAAGAAACCTTTCTTGATCAATGAGGCATCTAAAGATAAACCTAATTTTGAATGCTCTTCCAAATTACGTTGCATGTACATACCAATTGATGCACCTAAGCCGTAAGCTTGTTTTTCAATTTCAGTTTCTAATACTGGCGCAGCTACAACCGCTTCTTCAGTCTTTGCTTGATCTTGGCAACCCATTACTGATGCCAAAGCAATAGCAACCATAGCTGGTTTAAAGAATTTCATCTAAATCTCCATAAGTTTGTTACAACGCAGTATTAAAAATACCACCGTAAATTTTCAACTATTGTTGTTTAATAGCGTAAAAAAAGACTTATACTAACGACAAATGCCTCCAGAAAAAAGCATAAATATTTTGAATAAATGTAATCTAATGTATTTTCGCGCATTATTAGTGCTAAGTAGCTTGTTTTTAGCTGCTTGCCAGCCATTTAGCGACCAGCCAGTAGAGCGATGGCAACACGCAGCAGAAGGTGCTTACGCGGCTAACATTTCAGACGACGCCAAGTACAGCGCAGTTTCTTCGATACACCATGGCATTAGTTTATGGGATCTTAACAACAACGCATTGAAATATACCTGGTCACAACAGCAAGACAGTGCTGATAATTTGGTACTTGCCATCGATATCAGTAATAACAATAGCCATGTATTAACCGCTAACCGCCAAAGTTTTGCCTTGTGGAACATAGAAAGTGGCCAGTCAGAAGGCTACTGGCAGGTAAGAGAATCCAATATCCGAGATATCGCGGTATCAAATAACGCCAGCTATTTACTGATTGGCAAATCGAATGGCACCGTGGTTCATGTCACTATGGCTAATGGACGCCGCCTTGAATTTTTAGGTCATACAGAAAAAATTAACTCCATCGATATGCTACCCAATGGTCGTATTGCCCTTTCTGGCGGAAATGACTTCGTTGCATATGTGTGGGACACCCAAAGCGGGCAAGTCATTTATAAATTTAATCATGGTAGTCGAGTAACGACTGTGGCCCTAGATCCTAAAGGCCGTTATGCATTTACCGCAGACAGTAAAAAAGAAGCCAATATCTGGAATTTAAAAACAGGCAAACTTGTTCAGAGCCTAAAATTCACCAATCGCCAAGAAGTTTTTAGCTCGGTGCAGTTCTCGCCCGATGGCAGTCAATTACTAACCGGCGCCCCGACCAGGAAAGTCAGTTTGTGGAATATTGGTACCGGCGAACGGATAAAAAGTTGGCGCGTAACACCAAGAGAAGACATTCGTCCTGCCGGTGCAGTTGTTTACAGTGCAGCTTTTAGGGATAATGACGCCATTATTACCGAGAGCTCTGCAGGATTTGCTGAATTATGGCAACTACCGAACTAACTTTACTAAAAGCATTAGAACAGCGTATTGACGCCTTAGAAGCGCGAAACGCTTTTCAAGATGATGTCATTGAACAATTAAATGAAGAAATTACCATTCATCAATCACAGATTGCTGAATTACAAGAAAACATGAAAACCATCGCTATGCGCTTAAAAGAGTCTGCTAGTAGCAATGATGGCAAGCAAGAAGTAGAGCCGCCACCACCACATTATTAGTAACGGACGCTTGAAGCCTATCGAAAACATTGTGGTTATTCTGGTTTAAATATACCGATAACTTGTTCGTTGGCTCTAACTTCTTTTTCTACATGTGCTTCAGGTTGAGTCATAGTCTCGCCACAGGCGACACAAGTGACAGTCTCAATTGAGTTTTCTTTCGTTAACGCCATGGTATCCATAGCCTTACATTTTGGGCAAATAGCTCCAGCAATAAAACGTTTTTTCACATGATTTCTCTTTGGCTGCAATTGACCCGCATTTTAACTTGAATAACGACTGCGGTAAAAGCGACAATAACAACAATATTAAAATAGAGGACAGTGAATTGATCACTGCAAGTAAACTTAGCGTTAATCGAGGCGCTAAAAATCTGATAACCGACGCCAACTTTACCATTCATGCTAACCATAAAGTCGGCTTAGTCGGCGCCAACGGTTGTGGTAAGTCATCACTTTTTTCGGTCTTTCTTGGTAGCTTGTTACCCGACCAAGGTGATTTGCATATGCCTAGTCGCTGGAAAATTGCGACAGTAAAACAAGAAACCCCTGCATTGGATATCTCTGCACTCGACTATGTCATTGATGGCGATAAAGAATACCGAGCACTAGAAGCAGACTTAGAAAAAGCCCGACAAGATGATGACGGAAACCAAGAAGCCTTGGTGATCAATCAAATTGACGCCATCAATGGATATAGTTTAGCGGCGCGTGCCGGTGAATTACTTCACGGCCTTGGTTTTCTGCAAGAACAACTCTCCCTGCCGGTGAAAAGTTTTTCAGGTGGTTGGCGTATGCGCTTGAACTTAGCGCAAGCACTGATCAGCCGAGCTGATTTATTGTTACTTGATGAACCGACTAACCATTTAGATTTAGACGCTGTTATCTGGTTACAAAATTGGTTGAAGCGCTTCGATGGTACACTCATTCTAATTTCTCATGATCGAGATTTCTTAGATGATGTCATTGGACAAATACTGCACATCGAACAACAAAGAGCTAAGCTCTATTCAGGTAATTACAGTTCGTTTGAACGTCAGCGAGCAGAGCATTTAGCCCAACAAGACGCCCAGTATCAAAAGCAACAACGTGAAGTGGCTCACTTAACTAAGTTTGTTGATCGATTCCGCGCCAAAGCAAGCAAAGCTAAACAAGCCCAAAGCCGATTAAAACGTCTTCAAAAGTTACCCGACTTAGCCCCTGCGCATGTTGATACGCAGTTCACTTTCAGTTTCGAAACACCTGAAAACCTGCCCTACCCGCTATTGTCATTAACAGACACTGATTGTGGTTACGGTGACATCCAGATTTTATCCAACGTCAATATGACTTTAGTGCCAGGCACACGATTAGGACTGCTCGGCCGAAACGGCGCGGGTAAATCGACATTAATAAAAACCTTGGCCGGTGAGATTGAACAGCTAAAGGGCAAGCGATTTGCAGCACAAGAACTGAAAGTTGGCTATTTCTCACAACACCAGCTTGAACAACTTCACACCACTTCGACTGCCGTTGAACACATTATACGCGATCAGCCTGACATGACCGAACAAGAAGCGCGTTCATTTTTAGGTCGTTTTGGTTTTAGCGGTGATCAGGCGTTATCAGTTATTGATAACATGTCTGGTGGCGAAAAAGCCCGTTTAGTTTTAGCGTTGATCGTACTGGCTAAACCGCAGTTATTATTACTTGATGAACCGACCAACCACCTTGATTTGGAAATGCGACAAGCTATCGTCATGGCGTTGCAAGATTTTGACGGGGCAATTATTCTGATTGCACATGATCGCTATCTACTCGAATCCTGTGTTGATGAATTTTTGATTGTTGGCCAAGGCAAAGTCGATGATTTTGACGGGGACATAGACGACTATCATCAATGGCTGCACCAAGATAAAAAAGCTAGTGTCGCAGCACAAACCAATAAAGCGCCAACCGTAGACAAAAAAGCTCAGCGTCAGCAACAGGCTGAACTTCGCAAAAAAGCTGCACCGCTCAAAAAACAAGTCGACCAAATCAATGCTCAAATGGAAAAACTACAGGCAGAATTAGACAAGGTAGAAGCTGTCTTGGCTGACGGTGATATTTACCAATCCAATGATAAAGCAAAGCTATCAAACCTACTAAAATCACAAGCTAAATTAAGTGAAGAAATTTCAAGCCTTGAGATGCAGTGGCTTGATTTAGAAGAACAAATTGATGTGATAATGTCTGATTTGCAAACATAGTTAACCTGAATTGAGGATAATCAACATTTAATCGTCTGAAATAATCCTAAAATTAACGCCCTTTGCTACACTAAAGGGTAGGCTTAGACGCACAATCGAGAATGATTATGAAAAGAAAATTACCTACTATCTTACTTAGCGTTGTTACCTTAATTTCATCGGCTGCTATTGCTGCCGACCTTAAACAAGGAATATATGAACTTAATCGTGGTCAATTCAAAGCGGCTCAACAAGAGTTCCTGCCACTGATTCAAGAAGGTTACGCGCCGGCTCAATATCAAATGGCAATGATGTATTTAAATGGTTGGGGTATGAAAAAAGACCCGATGAGAGCATTTGAATTGCTTACATTAGCCGCCAACCAAAACTACCCAGATGCTCAATTTGAATTATCTATTATGTACAGCGAAGGCTCGCCTATTGAAAAAGACGATAAAAAAGCCTTTAAGCTAACACAAGCAGCGGCAAAAAAAGGGCTTGCTAGCGCCCAATTTAACCTAGGAGTTATGTATTCCAATGGTATAGGTACCTACAAAGACTATAGAAATGCCGCGACACAATATGAATTTTCGGCTAGGCAGAACTATGCTTTAGCTCAATTTAACCTTGCTCTGCTTTATGCGGAAGGGTTAGGCGTAGATAAAAGCGTTGAACAATCATATATCTGGAATACCATTTCTGTTTTTAATGGTTATAAACCGGCTGAAACTAGCAGAATTATAGATGAACGCAGTATGGGTAAAGCGCAGATAGAAAAGGCAAAAGAAAAAGCGAATAGTTTGTATCAGAACTTATTAGCCCAAGCTGAATTAAAAGCTAAAAACGACAATAAAAAGTAATCAATATTGATCTAAATCACAACCTTTCAATAGCTCCTTAACTACAATTTGCATGAGCAGTTAATTAAGGAGCTTATCATGGAATTATTAAAAAGTTTTGCTAACGACCCTGTTTTTTGGTACTCAATGGGTGGCTTAGCTGTCGTTATAGCTATTTGTACTTTTTATATTTACTTATTTTGGAAAAACATCTCAGAAGATAGATAGCTATTGTTTTCATAGGATATTTTCGAGCAAATCATTCAGTACAAAAAATATACATTTTTTAGCCTGTTTTAGAGTAAATTTGCTATAATTAGCTTATACACTCAAAAACGAGGTAGTGTTATGGAATTATCCGTCAATCAGCAATCTTCTTCGATTAATTCAATCAAAGAGTTACAAAGTCGTCGTGAAGACAATGATGAAAAGCTAGCTTCTGGAAAGCGAATTAATGATGCGGCAGATGACCCAGCTGGCTTACAAATTTCGAGCCGTCTCACGTCTCAGATTAACCAAAATCAGCAGCTAAGTACGAATGCTCAAGATCAAATTAACTACAACACCGTTCAAGAAGGTGGACTAGGTGCGATAAATGATAGTTTGCAACGAGCCAATGAATTAGCCGTTTCAGCCGGCAGTCCATTAAACGACTCTAACGCGATTCAAAGCGAACTTGATGAACTTACTGAACAAGTCAACGCCATTGCTGGTGAAGTGCTTGGTGATTCTTCATTTCTGCCGCCACTAGATGCCACTGATCCTGCTGCTGCACAAGAAGCGATTACATCAGCGCTTGAAACGGTCAGCCAAGAAGCGGCAGCAATCGGTGCAAGCAATAGTAGTTTATCGGGCCAAGTCAGCACTTATGACACAGCAGTAGTGAATGTCAGCGAGTCACGATCTAGAATTCAAGATACTGATTATGCGAATGCTACCGCTACCCAAGCTCAGCAAAACGCGCTATTGCAATCAGCGATTGTCGCTAAAAAAGATGATGAGGAAGCTCGCAAAGGGTTATTGATAAATCAAGTGGTGTAACCTTAGCGTTCAAGGCGTTATAATATAAAGGCTCGCGATAATGCGGGTCTTTTTTATGCTTACACCAATTACATTAAGTATGTGATCTAAATTTTACGCAGGAAAAAGAGCTTAATTCAAGGCTTAAGTTGACGCAAATGGTTGCTCCCTTTGCGAAACCTGCGACGCAGGAGTAAGTTTTTTTAACCAGTAAAATAGATCAGCTATTTACTGTGATTGGTATTAAACCAAGGACCAATATTTTCGATGATTGTTAACAGCGACTTCAAACCAGCTTGGTGGCTTTCAAACCCGCACATGCAAACCATTACCGCGAAGTGGCTAAGAAGAAAAGAACAGTTTAACGGAATAAAGCTAACCTTAGAAACCCCCGATGATGACTTTATTGACCTAGTATGGACCAAGCTTCCCAACAGAAAAGCCAAACAACCTATCGTTGTCATTCTTCATGGTTTAGCAGGCTCTATTGATAGTCATTATACCAAAGGAATGTTAAAAGCTATCGAGCAAAAGGGTTGGATTGGTGTTTTAATGCATTTTAGAGGGTGTAGCGGACGCCCGAATAGACAAGGTCGATCATATCACTCTGGTGATACCCGAGATATAGCTTACTTTAGTGACTGGCTTGTCAGCCAGTTCCCAAATGCCCCCTTGGCGGCTATTGGCTTCTCTTTAGGCGGCAACGTATTAACCCGGTATCTCGCTGAGCATCCTGACAATCCATATAAAGTTAGTAGCATAGTGTGCGCGCCTCTCGATTTATCAAGTTGTAGCAAGCGGATAGGTAAGGGCTTCTCGCAAATATATCAAAAGTACTTGGTTGATATGCTAAAAACCGCTACACAGGATAAGATCAGTTTAAACTTATTACCCGAAGTTTGCCCCAAACAGGTCGAAAAAATAACTAAATTATGGGATTTTGATCAAATGGTGACCGCTCCAATTAATGGTTTTAAAGATGCTGAACATTATTATCAAGAAGCGAGTGGCAAATATGTACTGGAGAAAATAACTAACCCTAGTTTATTCATTCATGCTGCAGACGACCCCTTTTTAGATCATCAAAGCACTTTGCCAAACATTGTATTACCCCCAAATATCGTCTTTGAGGTCTGCCAAAAAGGCGGACATGTGGGGTTTGTCGCCGGTAACAACCCTTTCAAACCACAATATTGGTTAGAGCAGCGTATTCCTGAATTTATAGAGCAGCAGTTATGATAATCCCCATCGACCAAATAAGCCCTGAAATATTAGAAAACATCCTCAAAGACTTTGTACTCAGAGAAGGAACTGAATATGGAATGGAAGATGTTTCAGTAGCGGATAAAATTGAGCAAGTGAGACAACAGTTAGTAAACAAAACGGCGGTTATCGTTTATTCAGAGCTGCATGAGACCATTAATATTATGCCTATCGAACAATTTAACCAAGACGATGAATTAGGTCGATAACCTCTATAAACCCAAACTTAATCAAACTATTTGAAATATGGTCTCACTCGCCAATACAGTAACTCACATGAGTACGTTACTGCCGTAACACTTTAAAAACTCGAGTCTTTAGCCACTAGTTTTAGACATTAGTTATTACTAATTTAAATTGAAATAATTAGTTCGGCTATTTCGTCCATCGTAGAGCCAATAACATCAGGCTTTAGAAACAAAGGGTTATAAGGTGCACCTGTTCTGTTTATATAAGCTGCTTGTAAGCCTGCACTTAATGCTCCATGCGTATCCCAATCATGAGTTGCCACTAAGCGTAATTTATCAGGTGGTGTTGCTAGTTGATGGCTTGCAAATTCATAAGCCTTTCCTGAGGGTTTAAAAGTCCCTCCCGCTTCTACAGATATTAAATCGTCAAAATAGCTTTCTAAGCCAGCATTTTGTATTTGAGTGGTTAATAGTTCTTGAGACGAGTTAGACAAAGCTGCGACTCGAAATCCAGCTTTACGTAATTTAGTTAACGCGCTTTTTATATCGGCATGCGGGGTTAGGTTAGCAAAAGTACCGAGTATGTCAGCGGTTTCCTCATCAGATAAACAACGTTTTTGCTTTGCGGCTAAAGCCTCTAGAGCTATTTTCGCTAGACTAGCAAAATCCGTTTTTATTCCTGTTACTAAACAAACGGTTGATGAGTGCAATAACATCGAAAACCACGTTGAGGTAAAACTGTCGTGTCCAAATACAGCGTTAAATTTAGGCTTTAAGCTTTCTAAATTTAGCACCGTTTCATTAATATCAAAAAGTATCGTTTGAGCCTGCATGAACTGCCCCTATTCTAAAATGGATAATGTGTAAAAATATCTTCAATCAATGAATCAAGCTTATTTTTATCGTCATTGATTTTGGCATAGGTGCGCAAGCCTGCTATTTGAATTTGTACAAGACTTGCTAGGTCTTCTGAGTTTTTATCTTTATCTAACTCACCCTTATCCTGTGCCTCTTCAAATAGTTTGACGAACTCGTTAGCTATTTCGCCCAAACAAGCTCTTGTCATATCAATCAGGTTTTGGTTTTCTTCGGTAAGCTCGCCAATGGTTTTTGCTAACATACACATACCATTTGGAGCATTATCTTGCGTATCAATTACCTGGATTCTAACAAAAGCTTTTAACGCCTCAATAGGAGAGTTATATTCACTACGACACTGCTTTAGTTGCGCCAACCCCATGTCAGTATAGTTTCTTAAGGTTTCTTTAAATAAACCATCTTTACTTCCAAAAGCAGCATAGATACTTCCCGGACGCATATCTATTTCTTCTTGTAAATTACGCATCGAAGTTGCATGAAACCCGTTCTTCCAATAAAGGTTGGTTGCTTTATCAATCACCTCTTGACGATCAAATTTTGCTGTTTTTGCCATTTAATCTGCCTACAAAACATGGTTTGAACAATCGTTCAAGTATAGTTTTTTGTGCTGTTTAGGTAAAGGTAAATAGGGTTAATATTAAGCAAACCAATAATTGAACGACTGTTCAATTTATATCTTGAACGATCGTTCACTTTGTTTTATAGTGCAATCAACGAAGAGAAGCACAAATAGTTTGACACTTTATTTGAGGTGGAACCCGCAAAATAATTTATCTAGATAATGAGTAACTGGAGCAAGTAAATGAACAAATTTAAATTACACACAGCAGAAACGGCACCAGAAAAAAGTAAGGCTATGCTAGAAGGTGCAGTAAAACAAATGGGAAGTATTCCAGGTTTATATGCTGTAATGGCTGAATCGCCTGAAACCTTAAAAGCCTATCAAGAGCTCCATAAATTATTTATGGCAACGTCTTTTGACGCTGAAGAACTAACAGTTGTATGGCAAACCATTAATGTCGAACATAATTGTCATTATTGTGTACCTGCACATACTGGTATTGCCCATTCAATGAATGTTGACCCCGCTATAACCGAAGCGTTACGCAATCAAGATGCAATGCCAACAGCTAAATTACAGGCGTTACATGATTTTACATTGGCTATGGTGCAAGAACGTGGCAATGTATCTACTGAACAAATGGATGCTTTCTTTGAAGCGGGTTACAGTCAAAAACAAGTATTGGAAATAATCCTAGGTTTATCGCAGAAAGTGATTAGTAATTATGTAAATCATGTTGCTGAAACGTCTGTTGACCCAATGTTCAATAAGTTTGCGTGGGCCAAAAAATAAACACTATTGTATTCATTGATACAGGGAGTAGGTTTGGCTTGCTTAACTTCCCATAGCAAGCCCCTTTAATTGGAAAACTTATGAGTAATAAAATTAAATTAGACATTATTTCTGATGTCGTTTGCCCGTGGTGCATTATTGGCTATAAACATTTAGAAGCGGCAATTGCAGAATTAAATTTACAAGAGCAAGTTGAAATTGAGTGGCAGCCCTTTGAGCTTAACCCTGATATGCCTGCTGAGGGGGAAGAACTTAGAGCACATGTAGAAAGAAAGTATGGCTCATCAGCCGCTGATAGTGATAGAGCTAGGAGCAATATTACCCAAGCTGGTGCCAAATACGGTTTTAACTTTGACTACTTTGACGGCATGAAAATCGTTAACACTTTAGATGCCCATGTCTTACTTGATTATGCACATCAAATAGGCAAACAAACAGAGCTTAAAATACGCCTTTTTTCAGCGTTTTTTACTGAACACAAAGATGTTTCAAAGCGAGAAATCCTCATTAAAGAAGCAGAATCATTGGGTATTACCGTCGAGCAGTCGCAAGCAGCATTTGCTGATGATGAAATTAAAAAGAGAGTAAAGGCGCTTGAAACGCAATGGCAAAAAATGGGCATAAGCAGTGTGCCAACAGTTATTTTTAATCGTACAAGTGCACTGACTGGTGCTCAACCTCAAGAGACATTTAAACACGTTTTACAAGAACTTGCAGAACAGCAAGATTAAGTTGTTGTTATTCCCCGTTCTTGCCTTATAAACTCAATGAGCCTCAAGCATAGTGATAATTAAAGCCGCCTGTGCTTGGCAGACAAGTACATAAATAATATTCTGTTTCGCTAATTACAGATAACCACCCACTTATAAAGTTTTGTGGACTTGATTAACTAATTGGTTACGGCCTGACTTCTTGGCTATGTAACGTCGCTGATCAACCTTGTCGATTATTTGTTCCGCGGAATAAACGCCATCTTTACAATGACAAACGCCCGCACTTAGGGTCAGCATTTTATCAATATTATCGACATGTTCGATGTCAATTTTCGCCAATTCTCCCTGTATTTTAGTAAATTGGTCGCTTACGCCGTCAATGTCATCACGATCAAATATTATCGCAAAGTCACTACCACTAATGCGATAAACTTTATCTTCTGCACGGGTTTGAGCTTGCAGCGTGTCTGCAACACATTTTAAAGCCTCATCACCGGCTAGATAACCATATTGCTCATTAAATAATTTAAATTCATCAATACTAGCAACTAGGAGGATAAAAGTAGTCCCCTTTTGGATATACCTTTCCCAAGCTGCAGCAATATCAAGATCAAAACTTCGTCGATTATTGGCTGAAGTTAAACTATCAAGAAAACTCAAAGCAGAAAGCTTTTTATTGGCGACTTCAAGCTCGGCGGTTCGATGTTTTACCTGGGCTTCTAACGCAATTTTTAACTGTTTATATTTTTGTCTTCGATACAATAGAAAGGTTAATAAAACCGTAGCAAAAGTAATCAATATTCCATAACGAAACTTTTGTTCTTGTTGGTTTTTTTCTAGCTCATTAAGCTTTTCGCTTTGCTCTAATGCACTCACTTGCTGAGCCAATTGTTTTGCTTCAAATTGAGCCAATTGCTGATCAAGGTTAACACTGTTTAATTGGTTTTTTTCATATAGGTATTCTTGATGATATTTGAGCGCAGTTTGCGGCTCTGATTTCGCCGCATAGATTAATGCTAATATTGCTTTATTATTTATTACCGAGGGTTTATAACTTATTTCAGCACCTAACTTTATCGACAATGATATTTTTTCATAAGCAAGCTCAACTTCACCACGATTAAGTAAAATTACGCCTAAATCATAGAGGCTTGCTATATATGCTTTTTGATGCCCAACCTCTTGGCTGATCTCTATTGCTTTTAGTGTATAAGCCTCAGCTTGCTGATATTCACCTTTTAGAATAAGTAAATCGGCAATATTCTGATATTGGGAAGCAACTTGGTAAAAATCTTTTTTCCCTAAGTAATAATCCATTGCCTTATTCATATAGGCTTGAGCTTCAATCAGCCTGCGCGCGTTTTTGTAGGCCACCCCAATGTCTGCATAGGCACTAGCTAGGCCACTGTTATCATTCATCTCGATTCGTTTAGCTATGACCTCTAATAACATTTCAATAGCAATATCATATCGTTTAAGCCTAAGATGCAAGACAGCAAGAGTATAACGAATATCGACTTTATCCATTTCGGTGCCATAAGTTTGATACAACGGCTCAGCCAATTGAATTGCGCTTAAGGCTTTAGCAATTTCACCCGTAGTGGTATAAACCAAGGAAATGTTATTATAAAGATTCGCTTGTTCGATAGGTAATTCAAGCAATCTGAACTGATCGAGACTTTTTTCGTAAGCGGCTAACGCAGCATTATTTTGACCGAGGTAATAGTGGAAAATACCGATAAACTTTTGGGTGGTCGCTATTTCTCGATATAAACCATGCTTTTTAGCCATAACTAACGCCTCTCCCGAGGCGTCAATTGCCCGCTTAAAGTCATTTAATGCCCAATAAGACATAAAAATTTCCTTAAGCACTAAAAACCGTTCTGCTGGTGATATGTTTTTTGATAATTTGAGTGAGTCTAGCTCGAATAAAGCTTGTGTTTTATCGTCAATATTTTGAATACGAATTAACTGATTTTGAAAGCCGTCGTCTTGACCGTATACAAAATGACTAGTCAAAGTTAACAGGACTATTATCGGCAATGTTCGAAGCGAATAATTCATAATGTAAAACCTAATACAATTGTGGCTATGTAAAGCTCCTGCTCATTTAGTTTTTTTAAACACTAAGACAGAACTAACAGAAACAGCATTACTGATAATAGGTAACCTAGCCAAGGTTTGAAGTTTAGCCAATCCGTCCACCAAGGAGAAGCCTCTTGAATTAATAATGCGTGGTGTTAATGCTGAAACAACCATTTTTTTGTCTGTTAGTTTTGCCATATAAGTATTTTTGATACTAATAAAATTTAACTTAGATTGCTCATTATTGAACTACCATGCGGCCCATGACGGAGAACAAAAAAAATCCAAGACTTAAGGTTAATAAAGTAATTAAAAAACGCATATTTACTCCCAAGTTTTATTTGTTCAAAAGTCGCGTTGTGCTCGATGTGGTTTAACAATTTTTTGCCAAGGGAAAGCTTTATCGCCAAGACTCATAAAATCTGGATTCATTAAGGTTTCACGTTTATTGTAGCTCAACGGATTAAACTCACTGTCAATAATGGTGCCACCCGCTTGCTCCAAAATACATTGACTTGCGCCAGTATCCCACTCACCTGTGGGCCCTATTCTTAAATAGCAATCTGCGCCGCCCTCGGCAATCAAGCAATTTTTTAGAGAACACGACCCTAATGCGACATATTCATACTCAAATTCGGTATTAAGGTACTGCCCCATAAGGCTTAGTTCTTGGCGACGACTAATAGCAACACGGATTTTTTTATCGGCTTGATATGGTGTGACATGTATTGTGTTGCTTGCTTGGCCATTATCTTTAAATGCACCAAGACCTGCCTGAGCAAAATAGGTCAAACAATGATCTGGAGCATGAATCACCCCAATACTGGGCCAACCATTTTCGATAAGCGCTATATTAACCGCAAAATCACCACTTCCGATGATAAACTCACCCGTCCCATCAATAGGGTCTAGTAGCCAGTATTTGTTCCATTTACCGCGCTCTTGTAGCTGCAGTGCCCCGACCTCTTCAGAAATAATAGGAATATCTGGAGTGAGGGTTTGTAGTTGATCCATTATGATAGTGTTAGCCGCAAGATCTGCACTAGTGACAGGGCTATCATCCGCTTTCATCTCAGCGGTAAAGTTACCTTGTCGATAATAGCTCATGACCTCTTTGCCTGCTTTTTTCGCGCTTTCTAATGCAATGTTTAGCAACCGCTCATCATTCATAACGACTTCCCCTATAAATCTCGCAGCATCATTAAGGCAACGATACTGCGGGCCTCATTAAAATCTTCTTGAGCCATTAACGTTTTATAATCCGACAATTTCCACTCGACCACTTCTAGTGGCTCAGGTTCATCTCCAACAAGTGACGAGGGGTATAGATCTTGGGCCAAAAAGATATCCATTTTAGAATCAAAAAACGCCGGAGCAATGCGAGCTTGGCCTAAATGAGTTAAAGCGTTGGCCGCATAGCCAATTTCTTCTTGCAGCTCTCTATTAGCAGCAAATTCAGGCTTTTCACCTGCATCAACAAGACCTTTAGGGAAGCCTAATTCATAACTATGAGTCCCTGCACAGTATTCTCTAACCAGTAGCATGGTCTCAGCATCTAGCATAGGCACTATCATCACAGCCCCTCTATTAGAGCCCAACATACGCTCGTATTCACGAGTTTCTCCATTACTAAAAGTAAGGTCGATTTGCTCAATAGAAAATAATCGACTTTTAGCTACGGGTTTTCTGTTAGTAATGTTCGGTAATTGATTCTTGGTCTTCATCGTGCTCGAACGGTCTCAGTAGTTATATGAGTCAGGTATAACCTAAAGTTAGCATCAATTGGTCATTACCTTCAATGATAGCTTCTTAAACAGGTCAATGATTGGTTATAATGACATAATAAGATGTTTTTTGGGAAAAAATATATGCTTGATTGGTCGGAAATTTCTACGGTTTTACTCGATATGGACGGAACCATACTCGATCTACATTTTGACAATCAATTTTGGCTAATTCATCTGCCTAAAAGGTATGCACAATCAGCAGGGATTTCTGAAGAGCAAGCAAAAGAAAAGTTATTGTCCCACTACCAAAGGGTCCAAGGAACTATTCAGTGGTATTGCTTAGATTATTGGGCAGAGCAAACTCAACTACCGATTACTGAATTAAAAAAAGAATTACAGCATTTGATCCAGCTTCGTGAAGATGCTCATGATTTTTTAGTCGCATTAAATGCATCTGGACGAGAAGTCATCTTAGTCACTAACGCTCA
>PJEL010001278.1_pt1 | contig 26243 bp, 17 predicted proteins | sample 1853271 | NCBI WGS metagenome assembly PJEL01 (sample SAMN08108733, study PRJNA415343) | Invertebrate metagenome, whole genome shotgun sequencing project. | host: Globobulimina | place: Sweden: Gullmar Fjord | collected 2015-08
GAGCCAGGTAGGACCTGGATCTTCGTCAAGCAGCTCCATGTCATTTGCTACATCTGGCTGAGGCTAGGTGATTTTCACATCAAAGTCTTCATGCATGATTTCAGTATTTTGCAAATTTGTCTCTGGTCATTATGTAACAACGATCTTTGAACTCTTGGCCATGCTATGAAAAATACCCTGTTTATTCTGTAACAGTTCCGATGGGGCTCCTTGTTCAACAAGCTCCCCTTGGGCAAGAACAACAACCTTGTCACATGTGATAATGGTGTCCAATCTATGAGCAATCACCAAAAGAGTTCTCTTGACATCTCCATTGCATATTTGATGAACTGCATTTTGTATCTTTATGTCTGTTGAGGAATCAACGTTTGCGGTTGCTTCGTCAAGAGCAAGAATTCTGGCATCTTCCTGGAGCAGGACCCTAGCAAGACACAATAGCTGCCTTTGTCCGCAACTGAGATTATCTCCACACTCTTGCAAATTGACGTACAAACCTTTATGCTCACTCATTGAGAGAACAAGAGTTTTTAGTTGCGCCTTTTCAAGCGCTTGCCATATTGCAGCGTCACTGTATTTATTCCATGGATCAAGATTATCACGAATGCTGCCTGAAAATAGCACTGGATCCTGTGGAATGATGGCGATCTGGCTTCGCAGAGCATCAAGCGCAATGCTAGACACATCAAACCTATCAATATATACTGTACCTTCTGTAATTGGAATCAATCTGAACAAGGACAGCATGAGTGATGATTTCCCAGACCCTGTTCTGCCAACAATGCCACACGAGGAGCCTCCATCAATTCTGAATGAGACATCCTTTAAAACAGGCGGTAGTCCTTTTCTATACACTGCATATACTTTTGAGTACTCGATGGTACCTTTTGAAGGCCATGCTTTCGGAGGTGGCTGGCCTCCGTCCTGCAATCCTGGAGGTTCTTGGTCCAAGTGTATGTATGCAAAAAGTCTTTCTGTGCTTGTCATATTGTTCTCCACCTCTGCAGTCTGCCTTACCATCCATTGAAGGAGTCCTGCAAGATATAAGGACTGTGATAATGCCAGACCTACAAGCTTGACATTGTCTTCCCCTAGTTTATTTTGTAATCCCACCATCAGTAGGGGTGCAGAAGTCATGAGGAGTGCAACCAACACATCCAGCCTGAAACCTATCCACCTCGCAGCCGTCATCCAGCTAAACCACCACGATATATTATTTGAAAGCAAACCAAGAAATTCCGTTCTGAACTTTATCTGTGATCTGAATGCTCGAATCACAGTGAGACCCTTGAGAATATTGTTAAAGTTCTGATAGAGGGGAGACCTTGTCACTGCCTCAAATCTCTTCAACTCTCTCGACGTCCTCAAATATCGCCTCTGGATCAGAATGAAAATTATTATCAGTGGAACAAAAATCGGTAGAATAACCGGGACAACAACACAAAGCAGTACGAGTGCACCAAAGACCATCATCCCTGCCTGCAGAGAGTCAAATGCTACCTGTGGCAATTGCTCATCAATCACTCCCAGATCTTTTGAGAAGCGGTTCAGAATCCTGCCACTAGGGTTTGTATGGAAAAATGAAAGAGGTGCTCGTAATATTCGATTCAAAGTGGTTCTGTGGATCGAATTGGAAGCCCTGAGAGAGCTTCTGAAAAACACCTGGGCACGAACAATACTGATTGCCAGAATAGCACCGACAAAGATACTATATACCCATATCCAGTATGTTTTAATCTTTGTAGAATCATCCGAGCCTGCCCAACTTGCCAACCAATAATCTCCAAAAATAAATAATGCCTGTCCTCCCAAAAGGCATGCGAGGACAAAGCAAGCTCGTAACAGTCCAAACTCCATAATTAAATCTTTATATACTCCCCAAGAAACAGATCCTGTTTCCTGGTCTTCTTTTACGATAATCTTACCAGAATCTATCATCTTAAAGCTGGATGCGGACTTGGAAGTAGAAACACGTGTCTTTTGACTAGAGTCAAATCTTTTTGAAACAAAGTTCCGCCAGTATCGAGAGTCCTTCCTCGACATGAGGCTTTTCTTCGACGCATCAGCAAAATTTTTCGAGACACTATTTGACAATAAACCACGCTCTCTATCATGCTCAGCTCCCTCTTGGCTCATTACAATCTCTGGGATACCTTGTGCTGCAAGCTCATCAAATGTGCCATGAGCTGCAATCTTGCCTCCCCGGAGAACTATAATCCGATCACAGTGGGCTAAATATTGCTTTTGATGGGTAACCAACAAAATAGCGGGTAGAATAGAATCCATGAGATGCCAAATTATTCCATCCTCATGGCTGAGGCACTGCGAAAACACCTGAGCACCTACCTTTGAATCCAACGCACTGAGAGGGTCATCAAACAGATTGATATCTGCTCTCTTGTACATGGCTCTTGCCATTGCCAGCCTAGCTTTTTGCCCTCCTGATAAATTAATACCTCTTTCTCCAATCATAGTATGATCTCCGTGGGGAAGAGACGTGATATCGTCTTCTAAACAACATGCAGCAATGACAATGTTGTACCAATCCTCATCAAACTCACTGCCAAATAAGACATTATCCTGTATGCTGCCGGATACAATCCATGGCTTTTGGGAGCAGTAAGCCAATGATCGACTATGTATCGCTATTGGATCTTTACCACTAGAAGCATCACGAATCATCTCACCCATGAGAGCATTCAAGAGGGATGTCTTCCCCGACCCAACTTGCCCCACAATACACACCAGTTCACCCCTCTCTATACTAAACACGATATCTTTCAACGTTGGTGCACTATCCTCCTGCCATAAAAAGTCTGCATGGTCTATTTGCACCATTGTGTCACCTTGTGTATTGTCACATGGGACATCATCTGGCTCTTTGAATGCCAGAAATGAGCCAATACGCCGAACACTCACCCTGAGTTCTGAAATAGCTTCAACGGCATGTACAAAGAACTCACACATTGTGAGTTTTGGCAGAGCAAGAAGAGATACAGAGTAGAATATATTGGATACTGTAAAGTCTTGCAAAGGTATGGTATACCGCGCGACAGTAAAGGTGATGAATGATACCAGAGGCATGATGGCAAATGTAAGTGCCATGTTTGTCGCACGAATCATATTCATTCTTCCAATATACATTTGTTCTCTTTCTCTTACCTTGAGAATCTCTAAATACAGTGGCTTTTCCCATGCTAACATTTTAAATGCAGTGATGCCAGTAATTGCTTCACCAGTAAGTCTCACTCGTTCATCAGTCTGTGCTGCAATGGCAGCCCTCAGCCTTCCTATATATCTTGCCAGCACAGACTGTACAGGAATGAGCATGAGGAGTGACGAAACTCCAGCAAATGAAGCGAGGTATCCAAGTCTCGTGCCGATCAGAATAAAGACAGCAATCAATTCCAGTGGCCCGACAATAAGAAATACCCAAAATGTACCTGCTTCATCAAACCTCCTCACATCATTCGACACGAGATTGATGATTTTCCCCGAGGTTATTTTTGCAAGAGCAGATCCATTCAGCCGAAGAACCTTGGACTGAATTTGAGAAATCATCTGGCATCTCAATCTCATCCCATTACGCATTCCATTCCAGAATGTCTGGTGATGAATCAACACATATAGGTACGCAAAAACAGCAATGAGCGATGCCCAGAGCCATCCTTCGTCGCTAGAATCAGGTGAATTGAACCAATCTAGAAGATTTCTAAGAAATATGGGCTGTGCTATCCGAGCTCCCGTCTCCAGTCCAGCGAGGATTAGGTGCCTGGCCAGGGCCACCTTGTGAATCCGCAGAAAGCACCACCAGATATTCCTCGCCTCATTCTCATCAGATTCATACGATTCTGAAAATTGCCTGCTTAAAGTTTCACTTGTATCAGTATCAGGCAGCAACAGCATGCCAACATTCTCATCAATCTCCCCCTTGCTCCCCCACCGAATCAGAGGATTTACAAACCAATACGTAAGCCTTGACAGCCATGATGCATGCTGATATCCATACAACCTCTCTGCCTTCTTGCTCACATTTGTTACCTGTCCTAGAGATTCGCCATCATCCATACCTCCCTCCAGGACCACCAAATGTCAATACCAAGTGAAACTTTTCAAGCACCAGAATGTTCTGAATGAGGAGTAGTAGTTGAAGACTGCGTGCCAGTTCTATTCACTTCTAGCAGTGCGTGACATACATTTTATATACAGATATATATAATGTACTTTGTTTTTACCATGTCTGTGAGATTCTTCCAACATTTGTTCCAGGCCACGAATTTTGGTCGCATCATGGTCATGGCATCATGTTACGAACCCGGGTGTCTCGATTACTTTTTAAGTTTTCTAAGTAGATTTTTAAAGTTCTTCCAGCGCCTGCGCATGCTCTTTGCAAAAGACCCTCTCTCTCTCTACCTAGTATTCAAAATAGTCTTTCCTTCATAAAGGAATACTTCTACCTTGAACAAGGTATGGTATCTGTGCCACCAGGGAAGGACAGGGATCCAAAGCCTTTCACAACACCACCTGGGTGGAAACCCCCAACCCTTGGAGAATGTTGGCATTACTTTTATAGAAAGCACCCATACTATAGGTATGGATACAGCGCTGTCGTTCTTCTGGGACTCATAGGTTGGTACAGTGGTGGTGCAACCAGTAAGGAAGAGATACCTCATGGCCATGACAATGTGAAGCAGGAATAGCTCCAAGTTCTAGAATATCTAGATATCCCAAATGGGAATTGACAATCCCATCACTGTTTGAATATCATAGCTCAAACCTCCAGATGTCCACTTCGATATCTTTGGAAGCGCGGGTATGAAATGCATATGATTTGGGCAGGTCATATCGCAGCATGGCAATAGGTTCTGCACTACTGGCGCCAAGGGCCTTGGCCACTTTACCAATGTGGTTCCGTGTAGATGTTTTATGTAAACTATATACAGCATGGCGCGATAAACGAAATGCCGCCTCCAAAAACACCAGATCAGCCCCTTTACATCGAGTTCCAAAGGGAGGATTGGTCACAACTGTATCAGCACATTTGTCCATGCATGGCATGTCTCCACCAGCAATAGCCCTCACATCCACATTGACCAAGTCAATACTTGGAACCACGTCATCGTCATCATCATAAAAGTATTCGTCAATGTTCTTACGTGCCAGATCAAGAGCATCCTGATCTATATCAATCCCCATGACATGACCAGCATCCAGTGCAACTGCACCAATCCCTAGCATTCCCGTCCCACATCCAAGATCAACACACATTCTACCAGCAACATCTCCATACACATTCGCAGCTGTGTATAGCATACGGGATGCAATATGGGCACTTGTAGGGTATTGTTCGAGTTCAATCTTTGGAGTATGAAAAACCTCTACACCCTGAAGCATGGATTCCAATTGCTTCAACTTCATCTCTGTTGTTCCCTGTTGCTACTTTCTTGAATCGTCTACCAGATATTACAGGGTACATGCTATTCCAATTCGATTCATTCCATCATAAAATATGTAATATATCTATCCGTTTTGAATACAGCAATTATTATTTTTAAAAATCGGTCAATACAGAAAAATGAATGTGACGATTTTTGTGTCTCGGTCTAGACACTCGAGGTACGAAAAGGTGTACGGAATCAGGTCGACACCTCCTTGTCTGATCTGGGGACGTGTTTTCTTTTACAAGGTTTCTAGGCCTGATGTTGCAGTCAGTGTTGCCTCACAGAAATATTATTTTGTTTACAAGAGGTCTGTGGAGATGACAGTATATATTGCAAGATATATACTCCAAGCATCAAAGTTGGCACAGACCTTTCAAGATTAGAAGGGTGCATTTCCTCGTACGTTGGCGCGGTCTTTTCTTCACCGCGTGTGAGAGAACAGGGATACTTGATATCTTCAGCTGAGATAGATGCGCTGGGGGAGACCTGGAACCCTGCACAGGGGCCAGTCAGAAATCTGCCCCACACCAGAGCACAGAAATGGCCACAGCCACTCATGATTGTATCCTCTGGAATGTCATCACTAACAGGTGCACATCCTACTCGTGGCTCCAGCTGAAGCAGTACTGATGTAATGTGCATCGATCGATGCCAAAAAAGTCGTTTTCGAAAGATTCGAATCTTAGGATACTCTTTACAAGAGTAGTAGTTGGGGGACTGCAGTCATCACCCAACGTAGAAACATAAAAATACAACATGATGGTTACAATGATATCAATTCTATATTATACGATAACCATCACACTCTTGCAGGGTGTCGTCAGGGCTGACAATGTCCGATTGTCAAATCTACCAACGATTGCAGATGACCTCGAACTCTTCGCCACGTCACTCTCCAATGCCACACTGTCAAATAAAACAGAATTATCAGATTCTATACTACAATATTTAGAACTGCATGGTCCTGATTACTTTGGGTCGACGGTGACTGTCCTCTCTGGGGCAGAACAACAAGCACTCTACTCACCCTATGTGTATTGGAATTCCAATGGTACAGGGTTGATTCAGACTGATAGTCTCATGGATCCATCGTATGGTATCAATGAACAATCATGGCTTCGTGAACCTATAGATCAGAGAAAGGCTGTGTGGTCAGATCCATATTTCGATCAGGGAGGTGGGAATGTGTGGATGATGACTCGGTCCTACCCAATCATGGCAGGTGAGGATGGGGAGATTGTGGCTGTTGCTACGACGGATGTTCACATCGATGCCCCTGACGATACGAGTGGATCACTATCTATTCTTGTATCTCGTGCGTCTGTCCTGTTGGTGGTGATGATTTTGTTGTAAAAAAATACAACATCATGGACCATGGTTCCGACCATGCATCTCAACAACAAGTATCTGTCCATGTCATGACTCGGGCATGTCTCGTCGGCGTTACATTGTAAAAAAAAGTATTTATTTATATAGAAGAATTATAATTATTGAGACAATAATTATTGAGACTCTCGTGTCTTGCATTCCTCCTCCTTGTTGAGAGATTGGTTCACTCGAGTGACTACGTACGTATACAACAAGAAAGGACACGCCATATTTCAGATAGAAAAGTGAATATTCATTACAAGAGTGGTACACATAGTGACAGTAGTAGTCATGGGGACGACACGACAAGGGTTGAAACAGCTTGTGGACAAACTCTCTCACCACACGCTTGTTTCAAGAATTGTACGAGGGTATGGATGTAGCACATCGTATCAATACAGTAGTAGTAGTAGCACGAGCAGCAGTAGTAATAGAATGGAGATGGATACTGCTGCTGGTACGAAGAAAACACGAGATTTGAGGAAAAAGAGTGTGGTAGACTTGACGGAAGCAGCGTCAGAACGTATCAAAGTTTTGTTGGAGAAGAGGAAACAGAGTGGTGATCATAAAGGTGCAGATGAATATATTCGTTTGGGTGTCAAGCGGCGGGGATGTAATGGTTTGGCATACACATTGAACTATGATGTGGAGAAGAAGAGGTTTGATGAGGAAATACAGATGGATGGTGTGAGGATGCTGATTGATGCTGGGGCAGTCATGCATGTGCTGGGGACACGTATGGATTATGTAGAAGATGATGTGAGGTCGGAATTTGTGTTTATCAATCCAAATGCGAGCGGGACGTGTGGATGTGGGGAGAGTTTTACAACGGCATCTGATGAATTTGCTGGATGACTGGTTGATGGAGGAATACATTGTTGTACTGTTTCTTTTCATTACTATACAATAGTCTACAAATAGAAATGAATACTCGTACATACTGTAGTATACGTGTACTAGTCATTCATTAGATAAATAGATACATTAATTAGACTGTCTTGGCAATGTGTGTGAGCAGTGATGTCATATGTTTTGTAAGAGTCGCAGCTACTTCTGGGGCTGTCCCTATTCTATCGATATCCATCTCTTGATCGTCAGATTTTCCTTGCAAGATGGAGAACAGTCCAAGGGCAATGTCATGGATGCCTGTGTGCCCTTCTGGCACCAGATCCTCTCTCGTGTCTCTGAGAGTCTTGATCAAACTTCTCATATCCTCCGTCTTGTCTAATGTTTCATTATTTTCATACAGAGCTCGTAGTTGATCCGTAGCAGAGTCCTGTACACTATCATATAAACCACCAAGGAAGGCATCCCTCATATCTGGGCTTGCCACCCTTCCCACCAAGATACCAGCCACAGCATAGGATGCCTTCACCATGGGTTGAATCAGAGATGGACGAGTCATCTCATCCTTCATCATCCCATGCACCGTATCCAAGAGATGTTTCTCTGCAGAACTCCAAGAGTTGATATCTGGTCGTTGAGAGCCAAGAGCCATGCCTTGTACAAATGACAGCGTTGCTGTTGAATTCACCTGATTTTCTCGTAATATAGAATCAATCTTTGAATGTATATGGTGACGTCCGAGAGATATTTTCTCAGCTGAACCACCACCATCAAATTCTGTCAGTAATTTCGACAGAGCAGTTCTGAAACGCATGATACTGCTGTGATATTACAAAGAAGAATATGTGAACATGAATGCTGTAATAAAAATGCTACAAATAATTGTCAGAGGTGAAGATGAATTGCAGGTACCCTTAATGAGGATTTCATCATCCTTGCTGGTCATGTACCTGTCCTTGTGACAGGCAATCCATTGTTCTGTAGGATAATCTGGTGGATTACATCCTACATTTACCTTGTCTGGTCTTTGATAGACTCTTATATTCTCTATCTCCATGGTTGATGGGAATTGCAAATTCTCAATGTCCACTTCACCAAAATCCTTGGACATGCCAAGATTGAAAATCATATACATGGGCTCAAATGGAATCATTCTTTCACCAATGGTAAAGAGTTCCCCATCGACCATGCCCTTCATTTCTTTTAATGCGTTCGAGTTAATTTCGTATGCGAAGAGTCCATCCACATACCATCGTAGGTAGTTTCCTGGATCCCAGTCGACACCAAAGGTGTGGAAGGAATCATAAAAACTACTGTTCAGATGGCTGATTGCTGAGAGGGAGTCTTGATATTCGTTTCCTGGTCTGCCCCATCTACCCTGCCATTGGTTTCCTTCTGTTCGCATAAAGGTGATACCTCCAGGATATGCAACGCCCTGTTCTATGCCCATCTCGTCATACATGCTGAGGTTTGCCCAGCTCGTGCCCTGTGGGATAAGGGGTGCCATTTGAAGCGTCTGACTCGCTTCTGATCCAATTCCACGTACTGTCACAATTTCAAATACATCGAATTCTGGAGCATTCCTCGCCTTTCCTTCTTCAAAGCCATACTTGGTCCTGTTGATATATCCAGGATCATCTGGACCAAGTTTGCATGCACTGATTGTTTGATCAGGTACTGAGGATCCTGGTATTGAGGTGGAAGAGTTCGATCCTTTACCACATTCACTGTATGAGTAAGGCCAGAAACCTCCGGTTGAAGGCATATATCCTGCCCTTCCAAGGTTTCCCATGGCCCAGAATGCTGGCCAGAATCCAGGAATCTTTTCAGATCCAGGCAACTTGAGAGACATCTCCATGTATCCTCCTGTAAAGCAGAATTTGTTCCAGGAATTTACCATTCCACTCTTGAAGTTTTTAGGAACATCCCATTGTGTTCCATCCGGCTGGAGACTGTATGCACGCTCTGGCTTTCTTGTCTTTTCAATTGTAATCTTTGCCTTGCCATCTGCTGTTGTCACTTGTGACGGTTTGTAGACTTCTATATCTTGAGTTGGAAAGTAGTAAATATCCTCAGCTGTCCATCGAGGATCTTGGTCTTTCACGCCAAACTTCCTCCCCTCTTGTTGAAATTCATCCGAAAATACCAAGATCAAGTCTGATTTTGGGATATCCTGCGGTGCCTTGGATATTGGGTCACAAGTTGCGTAATCCCCCAAACACATTTGTATCACGCATGCGTCATCAGGAGTATCTGGATCAATTAAATCAACCATTGGTGCCGATGCGTTCCTTCCTACTTCGACGAGGGCATTGAGAAACTGCTGTTGGCAGAGAGAGCGAGGTGGTTGCTCCTGCGCAGTAACCACAACACTCCCTGACCACACAAGGACGGCAACAAATAGCAATAGTCTATTCATCATCATATATTTAGGTAAAAGAGAATTCTTTTGGCTCCGTGAAGGCCGTGTACGCTCAAGGTGCACCGTGGTCGTAACGTACACTGCCTTTACCTCAACTGCAACGACCAACGGAGACTTTGATCACGAATGTTGTTGTTTCTCCCTTTGATGGTGATTTAATTCGAATATATATGTGAATACGGGTCGAAAGAAGGGCACCAGTCACCAAATACGGAAACACGTTTCATTCCACGGAGCTCCGCGGGCTGATTCAGGAAAAATGTTAATGAATGTAACATTTTTAATTTCCATCAATCTTAAGCTTAAGAGCTATCAAGCTCAAGCTTAAGCTTAAGCTTGAGAAATGAATACATTTGGCTTTAATGTCATGTATGATAGAAATTATTTCTATACTGAATAATATGACGCAAGCATAGTACATCATCTTTGACGAGTCATAAGACTGGGGGTTATTCCATGCATTGCATGACTGACATGGCAAGAGACTGTTTGAATTGTTGATACCATTCTCGATAGAATGTATATAAACTACTATATGAATGACTCAAATTAATTTTAGACCAGAATAAAGCCATGAAGAAACGTAAAAAGAGTAGTATCCTGTCCAAGTCTAGGGTGAGTGGTGAATCAAACACGCAACAGGCAGCATCTGGTGTCCGCCCGAAAAGGTCCAGACCTCGTCCATCACGTAGCCATGTACAAGAAAAGGGGAAAGAGCGAAAGGTGTGCGCGTCATCTGAGATCTTGAGGCAGGCAGCATATGCTGTGGGGAGGCTTGTAGAAGCTGATGAGACAGGGAAACGGGGTGTGTCACTGAAATCCCTGACGCTGGGGAGTCAGGTGAAGCAGAAGAGAGCAGTATATGCTGTAACAGTAGAAACTCTCAAGTACTATAGAGTATTAGAAAGCATTGGTCGGTCCGTCGGGCTGGTGTCTGGAAAGAATGGTATGTCTCTGGCAACATGTTGTGTGTTGATCAAAGAAATCATCTTGGGATCTGGATTGTCCCGAGTTGGTCCTGCAGAAAAGATGATCCTTGCATATGAAAAAGATTTGAAGAATGCTTTGAAGGCACTCTTGGAGGAGCGGGGGGTGCAGGAGCCTACTGGACTGCTGCCTGATAATGCTCTGGCCCTTGCAGCAAAAGAGCGCCGACGTACTGTGAGGGTGAATACCCTAAAATCGTCGATTGAGGACGTGAAAAAGATTTTACTATGTGATTTTGGGAAAGTATATGAGAATGCGTACATTCCAGAGGTGCTAGAGTTGGATCCTGGAACTGACCTGCATTCTCACCGCCTGGTTCAGAATGGAAGTATTATATTGCAAAGTTTAGCTTCGTGTATCCCTGCGTTTGTTTTAGACCCTAAGTCTAGCTGGAATATAATTGATGCATGTGCTGCACCTGGGAATAAAACTACTCATGTTGCAGCTATCATGTCTCAAAAACAAGCACATGAAGGAGTTGGACATGTGATTGCATTTGACAAGGACCCAAAACGATTGCAGAGGCTCAAAGATAATGCGTCACTCACAGGCGCCATTACTATAATTGATGCACATTGTGATGATTTTCTCAAAACAGATCCGAATGAATTCAAGCACATCGATGCAATTTTGTTGGATCCTTCTTGTAGTGGCAGTGGCACATCAGTCTCACGGATGGATTATCTCCTTCCATCGAGCCAGGATTGCCTCGATAAGGGAGCCATGTTTACAGATAAACGAGTCAAGCAATTAAGCGAATTTCAGATATCTGCGATACAGCACGCCATGACCTTTCCCAATGTCAAGCGCATAGTGTATTCAACATGCAGTATTTACCATGAGGAAAATGAAGGTGTTGTGGCTCATCTCCTGTCCTATGCACAAGAGCATGGATTTAAGTTGAAAAAGTGCTTTGATCGTTGGCCTAGACGGGGCATGTCAGTAGAAGGAGGCTTAAAACCCACGGATGCCTCCAAGGTGGTTAGAATAGACCCACTAGAAGATGGGACAGATGGTTTCTTTGTCGCAATGTTTGACAGATAAAAGAAATAATATAGGTTGTAAATTACGAGTTACGATTCATGACTTTTCTGATGAAATCTTTGATACCCTGCTGCTTGATTTTGAGGTACTTGAAAACTCACTGGTCCTCAAAGTATCCCACTTTTCCAGTTCTTCTCGAATGAGGATATCTGTTCTCCTCAAAATCTCAGCACATGACGGCCTTTGATGAGGATCCTGATGCCAACATTTCTTGATGAGTCTCTTCAAAGGTTCTGGCGTCTCTGGATCCATCCAAGGTCTGTCTCCATTGACAGCAACCTTCAAAATGATTTGGAAAAAGTGATTTGTGTTTTTCCATGGCTGCCTACGTGTCCACATTTCATTCATGATACATCCTAATGCATATACGTCCACCTTTTCATCTACTTTACCACCATTCATCTGCTCAGGGGACATATACATTGGTGTGCCATTTTCTGCCGTCATCTGAGTAAGATAACTCTTGGAAGGATCCTTTACCTTGGAAATACCAAAGTCTGCAATCTTCGCACGTCCTTCCTCATCCATAAGAATGTTTTGAGGTTTCAAATCTCTGTGTATCACGAATGGATGCAGATATGCCAAACCTTCCGCAATATCATTGACTATTTGCAATATTTCAATGTAGGTGATTCGGCGTCTATTTCGATCATGAATTCTCTGGTACAAGTTGCCTCCATTCATGAGCTCCATGATCAGGCAACATTTGTTCTTATCATCCGTACAAGCTCCGTACACTTTGACCAAGCGATCACAGTCAAACTTGGATGCAAGCTTGATTTCGCGAATAAGAGCCTCATACGCAGCCTGGCCACCATCATCCTGCCCAGATGACAATTTGACAAATGATGGAAGTTTCTTCACTGCTACATCCATGCCCTTGTATTTTCCCTTGTACACTGCACCAAATCCTCCAGTACCTAGACATTTTCCTAGATGCTTTTCAATAGATGAGGCGGGAACGTGAAGGTCGATATTCGCTGCAACTTCATCGCCCATCATGGGCATTTGTGTGGGGGCTAAAGGAGGCAAAGTGCCCAGGCCAGCTTTCTTTGACTCTCTTCTATCTCTAATTTTCTTTGCAGCGTCTTTGCTATCTGATTCTAGCGCAGTGAGTTGACCATCCCAGGATTTTGAACGCTGCAACTGCCAATCTTCAATCACAAATGCTTCAAAATCATCAACCTGCCCACTCGTGATGCTACTCTCATCATCCTGACTCTCGCCTCCATACATGTCATTTTGTCCAGTGAAACTATAACCATGTATTCTACCCGATACAGTTTCACATTTGTATTCGATGAAATGATTGACGTTAGGAGGAAGCAATGCGACACCCATGTATCCTGGCACGATTGGGGATGGTGAAGGTTTCGGTGATTTGGGGGATCCCATATCAGTTGTTCCACTCCGATTTCCTCGTGAGTCCACTGTGCGCATCAATTTACTGTCCACAGTCAATGCATTATTGGTTAACAAAGCACTAGATTGTCTCGAAGAGAGAGGTGTCACTGTAGTCTCACTTGTTGGTACCTCAGACCCCCCAAGTCTTGTGTGAATGGGAATAACCCAAGAAAGTTCTCCTGCATCAGGCATGTCAAACCCATATGTATTTGCATCTGTACCAGAATCATTATCTTTTGACTGTATACCCGTGATACGTCGACTCCTCCAGAAGTAAATACCAATTCCTACCAAGACAATACCACATGATAATCCAACGACAAGTCCTATAACCCAAGCAATACTCGAGCTACTGCTATCAAATGGGTTAAATTTATCGCCTAAATCTGTATCGTTCAATATGGTACCATCCGGACACGTTCGATTGGTATCATCTCTGGGGCTGCTTGGCCAAACCTGTGGCACTGTGGATGAAATATTCGTATCACAAGGATCAATGAGCCGACAGCAGTATTCAGCTGTAAACTCGCATTGAGTACCATTAGAACACACATATGACGTGAAATTTATTGCAGGGGCCTCAGGTTCGGGCGCAGGAGGAATACCCCAGATTCTTGTATCCTGAAAATATGCAGTCATTTTGATGTTTTCTTCAAAATACCTCTGTATATAGTCACCACTGAGGGAATTCTGCACCTCTGGTGTATCTTCGTACGAATAGTCTAAAGTATCATTCAGTGCAAATCCAGCGAAAGCATTTGGCTGCAAAGCTATAAAAATCTCCCGATTAACTTGAGATGAAGAATCAAATCCTCCTGGGATAAATATATCCCCACGTCCATCTGGCTGAGGAAGGAGCTGTCCGGAATCCTCATCAAAAGTTATTTGAATTATAAACTGAGCACCACTCACGCTTTGATACCCGGGAAGTATCTCCACATTGACCCCTGAGCAATCTAGGGTGCTTGCGTTGTTTGTCCTGCATGACGCTTCAAAAAAATCTGCAGGATTCTTGAACACTATTTCAGGAGGATTATCAAGACCATGAAAATAATAGTTCACTTTGAGATCCTCCAATTTAATCGAAGAGTACTCTTGCACATTTTTCAATTGGAAAACAAACTGTGATCCACTAAATGTCCTATTCCTATACTGCACTGGAAGATATGTGAGTTCCACAAGATCCCCCTTTGGCTGGCTCGAACTACTTTCTACTGCCTGTCCATCTGTCCTTCCAAGTTCGCAAATCAGGTTATTAAAAAAGACATTCTGAACGGGTAGCGGCCTCGTTGCATTCTGCCCAATTGACTGCACAAAATTAAAAGAAACTGGATTCTCCTCTGAAATATATGATTCATTCGTTGATCCAAATATTGCATTGGTTCCATTCTGCAGCAACTTCACATCTGTACCTAACACTTCTGCCGCATCGCGAATAAAATCACCGTCAGAAAATGTCACTCCAAGTTTCCACGAGGTCACATTTGTTGAGCTTGATACATTTCCAAGTGCAAAGTTGGACAGATAATATCCAGTATTCCCCTCAATTAAAATAGCCTTGTAGTTCAATTTGAGGAGACATGTGTCATTTTGCCCTGTAGATGCACCGCTGCCCAGAGACTCCGCCTGGAACAATGACCGGCCTCCTACCCATGTCTTCCTATGCCATTGCCCCCGACCTGGTCCTTGGTCCCCATTCCAAAAGTCTAGACGAGCCTCGCCATCCTTTTGCGCCACACCTCTAGCAACCACATCCAAGAGGACACAAAACGTCAGCCACACAAGCGTTCTCATGCTGCCTCGGTCTACTCTCCCAAACCGTTACACATCAATCAACCAAGATGCACATACACATGATCAGTAGATTATTACTATTGCCAGCACCCTGCGGTACGAGTTGTTGGTGATACAGATATGAGATCCAATATATATGTCAAGTATACGACGCAGAAAGTATGTAGTTCTGTTATGACATTCCACCAAACAACCTGGCAGCAAAGCAGGGTCAGGCAGGTTGGAATCAGAATTCACAGTCCCCGTGACAGCCATACACAGTATAGTATACACACAAATGCACATACCTATGCCTCAAACTGTAGTAGTATCAAGCGTCTATCCAAGTATTGATACTCTTTGTCGCCACCGTTATTGAAACGCGTTCTTCACACGACTCAAACACACGCCTGCCACCACTGACCTCGTGCGAATACAAATATACTCCTGCAACCAAGTTTTAAATTAATCATGCGTTCCACAGAGTACTGACATCTTTGAATCGAACTTTCCAGGTCATCAGAGACTACCGGAAAGAGAGTCGCGCCAGTTTTTACTTTTTTTTCCTGCTCCCTTGTTCTCGGAAGACCCAATATTCCACCTGGCATGAGACTGCATGTCTGTTCATGCAATGCCATTAACAGCATCATGGACATTCTAACCACTCCTATAGTATGATCTATGATGTATATCTCGTATGATTACTTTGAGTGCCAGTAATGACTCTGATCCGGATGGTTAATGATTGTATCCCAGGAATGGCTCGTCCTAGGGAGGTTGCCTTGTTTTTGCCAGCTGGCACGAGACGGACAGTTTTTCTCAATAGAACAGTAAGGTCAATGGAAAATCTTGGAAACTAGTCGCCACATGTATTGTACCTACCACCAAATTTTGTGATAATTAACTATCAATCTAGTAGCAGTAGTAGCAGGTAGCACGGGTGAAATAAAACGAAACTGAAACCACTCGTCTGGGAACGTTGTTATTGACCGTGTTCGGAGAGAGAAGACTCTGTGATTGTCGGCGCTATATGCCAGTATTAGTATTAGTATCATACTATTATTATTAGAACTTTGTGTGGACGTGAAGAATGGCAGGTTTTAGAGGGGTTGCTCACGTCCTGTTGTTGCTTTTTTGTTGCTGGGCTGGTGCTGTCACGGGGTATCGCCAATTGAATCAGTGTGATATATGCAGCGCGGATGCTGCTAGCGTTTGTAATAGTATGAGTCCTGCGGAACAGGAGTCTGCGGCTCAAAGGCTGGTGAATGCGTGTGGATCCTTGACTCCAGAGACGTGCTGTAGCCTGAGGAGTAGTGCATCATGGAGTCAGGTATCTGCGTGCCCCTGTGCTGGAGTAGGAAGTTCTGCTGTTAGTTTGAGCTCAATTGATGCAATCTGCGGTTGTGGGACGGATGCTTCGCGAATTTCTGATACTTTGCCCCCCTTGCCACCGATAAACTAATGGAGGCGTCTACAGATGCACTGTCAACGATTCTGCAGGAGTCTTTGAAAACTGTGCTTTGATAGGAAGTGGATTTGATCAAACAGTTGAGCTTTACATTCCTCCTGGATCTCTATAGCGCTTGTTGACTTTCGAACAACTGTAATATATCGATTCAAACCTACAACCAAACACCAGCATGCTTCACCCAGTCTTTCCTCACCCCTGAAGGATCTCACAGATGTTACACTCATTCATCCATAGCAGTGTGCATTTGTCTATACTATTTTTACATATTTCTTATTTCATTTTATGCATAGTTGCATAGCTCAAAGGGAGGGCGTGTGTTTGGAGTCGCAGTCCTCCTGAATTTCTGAACCCACAGGACGTGACGATATCCAAAAAGGGTGTAAACGGAACGGAAGGAATACGAATCGGATATTGCGATGCGATGTTGAAAGATAGTGTGAATGATTCATCGTCAAATGCTGACGTGGAAAGAGTGAGAGAGATTGAACCTGCTGAAGTGGTCGGAGGCTGTCTTCGTCAGGCCCGTTCTGAAGGGGCAATAGAGCAGAAACAGCAACAACACATCTCGCCATCATTAGAGCCTATTAGAAACAGAGATGAATGGGAAACAACATGTACACTCACAAAGGTCAATGCAACTCGTAACAGCCCTTTCGTATCGCCAACCTCGAGTCCCAGGCAGGAGTTGCCCCCCAAAAAATTGTCCAGGCAGACACAGATTAGGAATCCCGATGCAGAATGGTTGCAAGATCGCGAAGAATTCATCGTTCCTGGATTTGATGAAAATGAAGACGACAATATCCAGAATGAAGAAGAGTCTATCTGGAGAGAGTTGTTTCCAGAGGATGATGAACTGGCGCAAGAACTGGACCCAGCTGGGGCACTATCTCGCAAACCAATTAGGCATCGCTCGAGGGATACAACAAAGCAGATTATTCGATCCAAAAAGTTTTGGACGTGGTTCGCGATTGGAGTTGTACAGATAAATGCAGTTGCGTTGGGTGTGTGCAACCTGGTGTACCAGCCGCCTGGACTCACCTGGGATTTTCAGGTCTGGAGGATTTGTTTCCTGGTTGCACTGCTGCCATTCACTTGGATTTTTGGGGATATATTCTGCTTTCTTACGATCAAGTTTGTGGAGAAATGTCTGTTTACTGTGCCTAATGCGCTGTATTTTGCATATGCAACAAAGAGCCCACTGAGATGGGTGATGAGGTCATTGGCGTTGACGATACTGTGGGCTCTGATGATGACTGTTGCAACCGGGGCGCAGAACAGCACGGTAAACACCGTCTATGACTATATACTCAAGGTTCTTGGATGTATTACTCTATTTTTTACGGCGAATTTGCTAAAACGTCTGGCAGCAAAATCCCTGGCATTAAACTTGAACAAGGGCAAGCAACAGTACAAGCTTGAAGCAGCCCTGACAAAGGAAAAGTTCTTGAGGGCACTCTTGAGACCCAAAACGCAACAACATGCATGGAGTTATACTAATACTAATAATACTGGTGTGATGGAAAAGATACCAAAGGGAGTGGATGATACAACTCTCGAAGAGGGAAATGCAGACAGTGTCCCCACTCCTGTTGGGACGATGAAGAAATCTGAAAAGCCACGAAAGCGAAAAGATATCATCTTGCGATTAAACTTGCTGGAAAAATATATTCGAGATCATGCAATATCTGTTTCTTTCAAAGATGAACTCAACCAGAGGAATATGTCAAGGGTGGAGAATGAGATGGAGGCCAAAAGGGTGGGTTCCTTTCTGTACTGGAATATCAGAGGGTCGTTGGGAAGTGAGGGTATCAGCAGGAATGACCTGCTTGGATACGTACCATTAAAAGATGTAGATTTGGCATTTTCAATGTTGGATAAAAATGGAGACGGCAAGGTAACCCTTAAGGAATGCATCCATGCTGTAGATTCAATATATTTGGAACGGCGGAATCTGGCAAATACACTGAAAGACTCCAGAAATATTACCAAAACTTTGGAACATCTCATTGGCATTGTGGTTCATCTGGTTTTTGTATTTTTCTACTTGCTAATCTTTCATGCAGATGTAAGTGACGTCTGGGTTTCATTTTCCGGAGTCATTTTGGGCTTTAGTTTTATTTTTTCGAGGACAGTGTCTGAGATTTTTGATAATGTTGTCTTCTTATTTGGCACTCATCCTTATGGCATTGGAGATCTAATTCATCTGAATGGAGAACAGATGACTGTGGAGGAGATCACGCTGAATTTCACGTGCATGACCACAAGTTCCAATCGGACCGTTTGGATGCCAAATCAATATCTGATCAAGAATCCTTTTACCAACCTGTCAACGTCTGGCAAGTTCTTCGAGAGCATTGTTGTGTATGTGGACATGGATGTAGTATTGACACATCCAGATATTTTGGACATTTTATTGGCTGCATGTGAGGGAGTACGCAATAACAATGCTTCAGAGTTTGGAGATTCCTTGAGATGTCAATATGAGTTCTCACAAGTTCCTTTGAAGTTTGGTATCAAGGTAGTATATCAATATTCTCACTCAGCGACAAATTTAAAGCGCACTGCAGCGGCTCGGACAAAGATGTACACTGCCATTGCCCGGGTCCTAGCAGAACAAGGAATAGAGTACACTTGGCCAGCGGAGAAAGCAAAGGATTACTTATCTTCCAGTACTGCGGTATAGGTCAGAATTTCATTTTGCTGAGAGATTTACTGATATTGCTGGTTCAGAAAGAAGGGAAGGTGCCTGGTATTTTATTTATTTATTATCATTATTATTATTCTTGGGACATAATTCTGGCAAATTCTTCTATTCGAAAAGGTTTCGCAAGCCATCCTCCAAAACCATTGGCAATGCACATGTCCCTTGTCTCCTCAAATGCATCAGCAGTAACTGCAATAATCTTTGTGGTATGTGTTGGATACATCCGGTTTATTTCCTTGACGCATCCAACGCCATCCAAATTTGGCATGTGTAGATCCATCAAGATGGAGAAATATGATTGTGGCCCGCCGGCCTCCTGGACTTTTGCAAGAGCTTCAATCCCATCTCTTGCACTATCAATATCACAAAAGCCCAACCTTTTAAGGATCCCTATGGCCACTTTCATATTGATGATATTATCTTCAACAATCAATAATCGTTTTCCTGTATTCTTTTCTGGATCACTATCGACAAGTTCGGCACTTGTGTGGGATGCTCCTTTTCTTGTGGGTACCTGCAAGAAACTTCCTGACGATTGTGATTGCATCAATAAATCAGAATCAATGTCTGAAACTTTTGAGCCTTGTTCATATCCTTCTTGGTCCGTCGCTGTCCGTACATCCGAAGAACGTGCATGCAATTCCAGGTCTAGCACTTCCTTCAAAGCAATCTGTAGTCTACCTTGTCTCACAGGTCGTGAAACTGTCACATACCCAATATTGCTCTGATTGATGGACGACATGTCTTCAATGGAGCTCTTGGGCGTCTCATAATCTTTTACTTCAGTATGATTGGCTCCTATGTGTATTTCTGACAGATTGATGTGACCCGGCCAGCTCAAAAATATGCACCTATCTGCCTCCTCAGAGTGTCTGTGATTGATTAATGTCGACACAAGTGCTTTATGGCCAACACTCAAAATAATCACATCAAAAGGACCTCTGTGCTGTGATGTATCTGAAAACGTACTCAATTTGATCGAATGAATTGCTTCCTCCTCACTGGCAGTTGAAAACACATGACATCCCCAGGATTCAAGTGACTCTTGAACAACCTCACGAACCATGTCAGATTCCTCCAAGAGGAGGATTCTCTTGCCACAGATATCAGAATTCTCAGTCTTGTATGGACAAGCTGGAAGAATTCCAGAATTATGTGGAGTTTTCTTTGGGGATTTGATGTACCATCTGAACGTGCTACCCGTGCCAAAACCATCAGAGTGAGCCCACATGTGGCCACCCATTGCTTCACAGAGCTTTTGAGAAATGATGAGACCCAACCCAGAACCCCCAAATTTCCTCGTGGATGTTGTATCTAATTGCGAGAAGGATCTAAAAAGTCTTTTCATATCCTCTTCTGGAATTCCTATGCCAGTATCTGACACACGGAAATGAATGTATATTTCATCCTCCCCACCCGTCTCTTCCATGACATCATCCCCTGGAAAGGGCTGTGATGAAATCTCTAAAAATACCTCTCCTTCATCCGTAAATTTCACTGCATTGTTCAAAATGTTGAGTAAAATTTGTTGCAATCTATGAGGATCGCCGTGAAGAACATCAGGTACGTCATCCCTGATACTATACGCAAGGTGCAATCTCTTTTGAGCAGCTTGCATCCCTGCAATCTCCATTGCCGCTTCAACGGTAGAGATGAGATAAAAGCTAGTTGACATAAGCTCCATTTTATTTGCTTCTATTTTACTAAAGTCAAGAATATCCGTAATCAGTGATAGCAGGGCTTCTCCACTACATTGAATGGTATTTACCAGGTCCCATTGCTGAGGGGTAAGATTGGTACCAGCCAACAGCTGCCCCACAGCAATCATACCATTCAAGGGCGTTCTAATTTCATGAGACATTCTCGCAAGAAATTCGCTCTTTGCCTCAGTAGCTGCAGCTGCTTGAGATGCCTCATTTTTTGCAATCACTTCTGCCTGCTTTCGCTCAACGAGCTCTGTTATATCTGATTGAATACCAACATAGTGTGTCAGTCGACCCTCCTCATCCGATATTGGCGTCAGACTTAGGTAATTGATGAACGGCGTTCCATCTTTTTTGTAATTCATAATTTGGGATACGCAGGACTCACCACGTTTGATCGACATTTTAAGTTGCCTGACAGATTCTGGATCCGTTTTCTCTCCTTGTAGGAACCTGCAGTTTTGATTCTTGGCAAACTGGGTAGAGTACCCAGTCATCTTGCTAAATCCCTCATTTATGTAAATCAATGGCATATCAGGCAATGAGGCATCGGCAATTGTTATTCCCTCTTGAATTGCATCCATTGCTCTTTCTTTCAAGTACAAGAGCTCCAAATCTGATCTCTTGATGCAGACCACGTCCTCCTCCTCCAAGGTCACGTTGTGTGGCAGTGGGTGGGCAACATATCGATTCCTACAATCACCCTGAGATGCCTCTTTTTCTGTCCTACTGTCACTAACATCGTTTGGTACATCATTTTGACACTGCAAAGAAGCAATCCGTGCTTCTAGACTGGCAATCTGCAAATAAAACCCACGTGAGCTTGGTTGAAAACGAGTACCCAACGTGCTGGTAAAGCCAGGCACCGAGCTCTTGTGTCCATCAATGGGATTTATTTTATCTTATAATGATATATAACCCTATAGAGATCCAGGACAACGCACCTTCTCCAGTAGATTGGAATTTTCTTCGTCGGGTACCAACGTTTGAAGGTTGGCGCCTTCCAGCATACTGGCTGTATGCAGACGATTCCACAGTCTGTATCACTAATAGAATGAATGAAAAAATGAAATAAAGAATAAAAGAATGGTTTATTATTTTATAAATGGGATTGTTACACACAGTCGAGAAGCATGACTTGTTTCCTCCTTGAAATGGGAAAAGAGGTGGAAACCACAAAAGTGGTAAAAACGTATTATACGTGCCCGTCTGGTGTCAAGTATGGGTGGCCAACACTGGCTCAGGAGGTCAGGAAAGGTGGAATCACGTTTTCATTTCATGGCATCAGAGGGAATATGGTCCCAATATTGGGGATACGAAAGATACACGAGGTTTTTACATTTCCTTGTTATGATTCATCTCAGCAGCAGGTGACAGAGCAGAACCACTTGTGTTGTTTTGTTGCCCAGGCTGACATTGCACCACGTATGGGTACATGAATCCGTATTTTTGGAGCTGTACCATCAGTTCCTGCGGAATCTCCCCAGGAATCATGCCTGGAGGTGATTGATGATCTAGTGCTGGCATATTTTGCTGTGCTGCCAATAGAGCTGCAAGAGCAGACGGGTCCAATCCTGCCAAAGGGTCTTGTGGATCCATTCCAGACAGTAACCCAGGTGATGCCTGTGGAAATGGTTGAAGCATTGGAGTAGACGCAATCATCTTGGAGAAGGCATCTTCATCCATGTAATTACCATGTATTAAATTTACTCCCTGGAATTGCGACGGAAGAGTATACTTTGGTGACTCTGCAGGCTTTTCCAGAGCTTCTGCTTTCCGCTTTGTCTGAGATTTGCAAAGCTGCTCATCCGTCAAGGGCTCCAAGACTGGATGGGGTTCCAATGCCATCTTTGCTACTGGTAATATTGGAGGTTCATGGGTGCTTCCTGGCATCCACCCATATGTCCACACAATCGTTGGAACCCTCTTTTGTTGTTGGACTCGTTCTAAAAGTCCGACGCTGGTGAGGACTGATGCAATATCATAGAGACGCCGTTCGATAGTGATTTGTCTCTGACTTCTTTGCTTCTTGATAGGCTCAGGAGCAACATCGGGTCCAATCAGTTTTGCAGCCAATTGACTCGTTGGAATCACACCATTATGTTGTAACAACACACGAATCATCTTCCGGGTCAAATGACTGACAGACTTGTCATTGTCTTCCTCAGTCTCGACTATCTTTGTCAGCACATCGGGTAATTGATCATATCCATGAAATGTATACTTCAGTTTCGCGGTCCGTTTCACGACACCAATGGATTCCAACACATTGATCACATCATACATTCTTCGCCTGGGCACATTACAGTGAGCAGATACCATCGGGAGCTGGAAATTCGACGGAGAGCCATCCTCATCCATGTGCCCAAACTTGAACAGAAAATCTTCACAGAGCAGGCTAAGGGCAGATTTTTCCTTCTTTCGTCCAGTCCAGACCTGTCGCATACCATCCTTGACTATCTCTTCCTTTCCGGAAGGCTCAGGAGCAGAACTCTCCCTATTTGTATTCTCCCTCTCTCTAGATATCATCAATCCTTGATCTTTTTCAATAATCTTCTCATTGTTCTGATCTGGTAGAATATCTTTCTGAATTCGAAAGGCCTCGAAGGTTTTCTCATCCTGAGTGACCGAACCAGGTCGAGCATATTCACCACCAATAGATATATCTATCGATTCATTATCCATCATATATCTTTTTAATATGATTATTTGACCTATATGGTGTCAATTGCTTATTGCAGAGCCTGACGTTGATCCCGAGAAGTCAAGACCGGACAACAGAGTTGTTTACCAACTAGTGCTATTATTATACAGTATTTATTATTATGATAAATGGAAACAAAATAAATGATTAATTTTTTTGGACAGTCTGTCAGTGCACCGTCCTCGTATTGTATCCATGGCACTTGCTGCACTTGTGGTACACAAAATGGAATGGAGCCTCTGAAACTGCACTGCAATCATTACAGCGAATCTTCTGTGTCTTTATCGGGAATCCCTCTGGCATCTTCTCTGCTGCCAACATTGCATCAAGCATTTTCCAATACACTTCCATGTCACCAAGTGATTTGAAACAGATTGGACAGGTGTATGAATACCTGACATATGCTCCAAAGCACAAGGAATGCATAAAGTGGCCACAAGGAAGTTCTTTGATGGGTGTATTTGATTCAAAAAGAGGGTCAGAACATACTGGGCAGTTTCCAGACAGAGCCTCTTCTGTGCACTTGTGTTTGTTGAAGAGTTCCAATGACATGCATGCGTTGCAAGACATGCAGTGGAATGAATCTTTCCCCAGTCCTTTACCCCTGCGACAAAAGTTGCAGAAAGGGCAATGATAAATATCTTTGCTCTTGTCGTCGTCAAATAGATGGCAAATGCTGCAATAATAGGCGGCAAGCTTGCTGCCACATCCTGAGCAATGCTGTCCAATAGGTTGTCTCAACCCACACTCCATACATTTCATTTCTTTCACTTGATACCTGTCCATCTTGTGATCCACGTTCTTTTCGTCGTGACATAATCTGCAAACATAATCCCGGTCACAGCAAGGTGATACCAAGACTGCCTTTCTTGCATAATGTTTGCAGCCAAGGATGGCATGGGACTTGTCATGGTAACTTTTGAAATCACTTGCAGACAGGGGCGATGGTTCCTCAGAAACACATTCCAAGATAGGCTTCTTGAGATGAGAAGATAGCAATCCTTTATGCTGCATGGCACATTCCGGCTGCGACTTGGTCAAGACTGGATTTCGTGTCTGCTGGGCAACAATATACCTACTGGCCATCAAATGCTGTATCAGATATGCCTTTCTTTGAGGTTCCAAAGATTCATCTGCAGAGACACGCCTCACTGCAGCCTGCAAATGTTTTTGATTCATACGGAATATATCCTGCCATCCTGGCCTGAATAGTGTTGCGTCCAGGCTTGTCGGCTCTGATTCCAAGAGATTTGTTCTCTGTTGCTCTGTTATGGCTCCTGATATATTATGCTTTGCCAAGTATGCCGCCACTTCGGCCAAAATTGCTTGATGCTCTTGAAACGCTACTGCTGGAGAATTATTATTCTCTTCACTCTTGTTTGTATCACATGCCTTGAGAGGTGACTCATGCGGCAGATCCTGAGAGGAAATTTGGGCTCCCAGCCAGTTTTCAAATGCTGTCGACTTTGAGGCTGATTTTAGTGAAAACATCATCGCATCTCGCTCATCTTCTGTCATTGATTTTGTCACCCACGACAACATAACCTGAAGCACCTCAGCTCCAGTCTGTCCTATAATCATACCCACAAGTTCCTCTTGCTCCTTTATTGTGAAATGCTCTGTAAAGAGCGGCCAAAGTTCCTTCTCTTCAGCTCTAACATGCGTTTCTAGTGATGCTCTAATCGCTGCACACATTTTTGACAATTTGGACGTCATCGATCGGAGGGACTCGAGATTGAAATTGGAAGAACATGCCTCAATGGCAGTTACCACAGATGAAACCTCCTCAAGAAGATGCTCTTCTTGTTTGTGATCCAAGGAATATGCATGACTCACATTTGATAAAGTTTCCTTCGATTCTAAAGCTGGAAATACAATCTCATCCTCTGCGCGCGAGTGTGCCTTGTAGATACCCCTGAGAAATTGGAAGCGGGCTTGCAAGTCTGATATCATAGAATTCAGTGTACTTCCAGATCTCCAAGATTCCGCTGCAACAGCAGCTTGCTGCAATTCTAAAGAAGATTTTTCCAAGTCTTTGAGCTCTGAACGCAATGCTTTGTGGAACTGAAAAATGTGATCAATGGGATTCACCAAAACAATTGGCCCATCATAGTCAGCATCTGGTGTCTGTGCTTCTGCCTCGGGATCTACCTTTTGTATGGCGGTTTTAATCCTCTTTGGCCTCTGATAATCTTCCAACAAATCATCATTGTCCTGGCTGATACCCTGGGGTCCACAAGTTTGAATTGGAAATGCAGCAGGATTGTCATGAGGTACGTTCACAATACTCCTTGATGCCCATTGCTGAACTAGTTCAAGAAAAGCTCCATCTTGTTCATTTGCCGCTCTTTCCATGTCAGCAAGCCAATCATCCAAGTC
>PJEL010001279.1_pt1 | contig 26243 bp, 13 predicted proteins | sample 1853271 | NCBI WGS metagenome assembly PJEL01 (sample SAMN08108733, study PRJNA415343) | Invertebrate metagenome, whole genome shotgun sequencing project. | host: Globobulimina | place: Sweden: Gullmar Fjord | collected 2015-08
TGCTAAAGCGAAAGGAAAGTCGACGGCCGTGGTCACAACGGCGCGCATCACGCATGCAACACCTGCAACGACGTATGCTCATAGTGTTGATCGTAATTGGGAGAGTGATGATGCGATGCCTCAAGTTGCAAAAGAGATGGGCTGTTTAGATATTGCCTCTCAGCTGATAGAGGGCAGTCGTAATAATCAGGCGGTCGATATTATTTTAGGGGGTGGGCGTCGTCATTTTTTACCGACTATAGAGGTTGGAAAGCGCTTAGATGGTAAAAATCTGATTCAGCAGTGGCAGCAGCAAGGCGGCGAATACGTTGAAACCTTGGCTGAATTACATCAGCTACCTATTGAACCCAAACCTTTATTAGGTTTGTTTTCTAATTCACATTTATCGTATGCCTATCAGCGACCTGATCATCAACCTTCATTGCAGCAAATGACGGCGGCGGCGCTGAGCCGTGTGCGGAGCAATGATAAAGGCTATGCACTGATCATTGAAGCTGGAAGAATAGACCATGGCCATCATGAAGGCCGAGCTTATAAAGCGTTAACAGAAACTCAAGAATTGCATGAGACGGTTGCGTGGTTAATGACGCAGGTAGATATTAAAGATACCTTAATTGTTGTGACTGCTGATCATAGCCATACTTTAACGCTTTCTGGTTATGCTACTCGCGGTAATCCGATCTTGGGTTATGTGGTTGAGAACGATTATGAAGGTCACCCTAAAAAGGCCGCGGCGCTTGATCTTGAGGGAAATACTTATACCTCACTTTCTTATCGTGATGGCCCAGGTGCAAGTGCACATAGCGATAAACACAGTATGAGCGGCTACGAAGAGGTTCAGCAGCCTAATTATCAACAGCTCGCGCTTGTACCGATGGATTATGAGACGCATGGTGGCGAAGATGTAGCGCTTTATGCCATAGGGCCGCAGGCACAATTATTTTCAGGAACGCTTGAGCAACACTGGGTCTTTCATGCCTTAAAATACGCTATGTAACAAAAAATAATACTTGGTAATAAATAAAAAAATCTTTATAAAACAATGAGTTGTTTATTTTCTGGTGGATTTTTTTAGGTGCTTAATTATTTTTAGTCAATAGCGCCTGATGCTTTGTTGAATGAGTGTTCAATATGGATATAATGCGCCTACTTATTAATTATCGAGATTAGAATGCGCTGTAACTACTGTAAAAAAATCGTTTTAGGAGGAAGCCCTATTACTGTTCCAGGTATCGGCCCCGCTCATGAGGTGTGCTATCAAACTCGGCTGACTTCTGAAAGAATTTTTCAGGGACTTAACATTGCTGAACTTGATGATCTTCAATTCAATGAACTGTCGGATTTGGTATTGATGGAAAGAAATTCTAGAGCCCCCGCAAAAGGCGCGATGGATAAAGAATTTGAAATTGAGCTTTTTTGATCTTGATATGAAGTAACGTATGTCTATTTTTCGTTTACAGCAATTTGCTATTAATCAGTCGCGATCAGGCATGAAAATTTGTTCAGATAGCTTGCTTTTTGGTGCTTTAATTCCACTAGCCGATAGTAAACGCATTCTTGATATTGGCGCAGGGACGGGCATCCTTTCTTTGATGCAGGCGCAGAAAATTAATGCGCTAGATCAATCGCTATTAAAACATTCAATAGTCGACATAATTACGGCGGTAGAATTAACTCAAGAAGCGGCTGAAGAGGCGCGTGAAAATTTTGAGCGTAGCCCTTGGTCAAAGCAGCTTCGATTAATCGAACAAGATATTCAAAGTTTTGCTGGTGGTCATACATTGAATCAGCAGCCTGATTACGATTTGATTATTTGTAATCCTCCCTTTTTTGCGCAGCAAAGTAAAACATCAGTCAATAACCCTTTGCGTCACTTAGCACGCCATACTGACGCTTTATCTTTTTATGATTTAATGACCAGTATTGATACTCTTTTATCACCTGCGGGCAGGGCTTTTTTGTTATTACCACTTATTGCGCTGGATGACGTATGCGCGCAAGCTAATGCACAAGGCTTTCGTTTAGTCAGTCAAACGGATATTGCAGAAACTGAAAAGCATGACCCTAAGGTCGCCGTTCTTGAATTCGAACGTGGCCAGAATCAGAACAATACTTCTCCCAACGATATTGAGCCGTTGATTAAAAGGTTAAATAAATTTCAACAATACAATGTGCATAGTGATGCCGTAAAAAAACTATTACAGCCTTTTCTATTGCGTTATCGTTAACGCCCGAGATAAAGTGAGTCCTTATTTCAACTTGTCCAACGTATTACACTTAATTATGAATCACAATTATGAAAGCTAATGGTATGCAGGTTTGGCTTATTGCCAAGCAAGAATTACTCGGTTCTTTTGCAAGTAAAGGCGGGGTATTTATTTCTGGTGTATTTATTCTCACTTGGATTTGGCTTTTATTTTCCCCGATTCAATTCGCTGCTGAGGCGATGAGTAATCCAGATCAAGGTTCATTAATGGTGGCGGCGTTAGGCTGGCTGGGGTTGGAATCATTATACAATTGGTCATTGCCTGAACTCGCTGTTTATTGGGCAGTCGCTTTGTATTCTTTCCCATTATTCAGTTTATTAATGTCGGCGGATCAAATGATCTCTGAGCGCCAGCGTGGTGGGCTGAGATTTTTAACCTTGCGTTGCGCTCGGGGTGAGATTTTTTTTGGTCGGTTTCTTGGCCATATGGCTGTGCAGATGTGTTTCTTACTTGCGACGTTAGCGATTACGTACTTTTTACTGGTGATGAACAATGCCTCACTTTGGTTAGATGGGTTGCTGATTTTACCTTTGTTGCTGTTAAATTTAATGCTGGTCATTAGCCCCTGCGTTGCATTAATGAGCTTGTTGTCTGTTGTAATGAATTCAGTGCGAATAGCCATTTTAGTAGCCATTATTATTTTTGTATTAGCAAGTATTCTTATTAACGCATTAGCCTTTGATTTTTCATTTATATATTTTCTAAATTATGGCGTACCCGGTGTTCAAATTTCACAAATGGCGAAATTGTTACCTAATAATGCATTGTTATTATCATGGATTCCCATCTTACAAAGTATCTGTTTCCTTGTTTTAGGGTATGGCTTATTTAAAAGGCAAGCGATATGACTGCGCTCATTGAATGCAAAAATTTAACTAAATCGTATGGCCATAAATGCGCGTTAAATAATGTCAGTTTTGAAATACACAAAGGTCAGCCTATTGCCTTAGTGGGCCCAAATGGCGCAGGAAAAAGTACTCTGTTCAGTATTTTGGCCGGGTATGAACGTGCTACTTCCGGTAGCGCTAAAATCTGGGGGCAGCCCGCGGGTAGCTCTGAGTTGATTGGTCGTCTGGGGGTTTTGCCACAAGATGCGCTATTCACGCCTCATCTTAGTTTGTTAAAACAGATCAGTTATTTTGCTCAACTTCAGGGCTATAGTCATAGTGAAAGTCAGAAAGAGGCACTGCGCGTTTTAGAATTGATGCAGCTGCGAGAGGTTCATGATGAAAGAATTACCTCGCTAAGTCATGGCATGAAAAAGCGGGTCGCTATCGCTCAAGCCTTAATGGGATCTCCTGAGTTAGTATTATTAGATGAGCCGACGGCAGGTTTAGATCCGGAAAATGCTCGTAATATTCGTCAGCAGATCGTTGATTTAGCCGCGGAAACCACCTTTATTGTAAGTTCTCATAACTTATCCGAATTGGAAAGAATGTGTTCACAGGTTATTCACCTAGAGCAAGGAGAGCTGAAAGCTTTACAGGCGATTGGCACACCTGAAGGTGCATCTCAGCAGACCTTAGATTATTTGACTCTGCGCTTGCAGCAAAAAAACAATAGTATCCATCGCAAAATATTGCAGTTGGCAGCTGTTGAAAGTGTTAGTGCAAAACAGGATGATGAATTTATTATTGCTTATGATCGCCGCTTGAATTCGATACTCGATCAGGATTTATTAAAGCTGTTAGCAAGTGAATCTGTGGCTTATCGTCAGATAATACAAGGTCAATCATTAGAAAATCAGCTGTTTACGGCTAGCAAATAATTGTATTTGATTTGCTTAGTGCTCATGAATACTGGCTCTTAATTTATTATTAGTTGTTTTCCCCCCTTTGCTGTGCAAAAAATAGCCTTTTGACTAGGCTTTATTAGTAATCATTACTCTATAACTGCATGAGGAAGACGCGTGAATTCCATTCGATCTAAGATTATTGCCCTCTCTAGTATCAGCATACTTTTTGTAACTTTAGTGATGATTTTATTGATACTGAATAAAAATTCAGACACTCAGCAAGAAATAACTCACAAATCCTCTGACATTCTAGAAAAGAATGTTCTTCAGCAAATCCTAACAACCGGCAAGCTGCAAGCCTCGGAAATCGCTTCACGATTATTAGCCGCCGATAAGGTATCGACCTCAATCAGTGGCAGTGTTCTCTCTTATCGAAACAATCATCAAGATGAAGAACAAGGTCGTGTGAATGTTATTGCATTATTGAAAACACAATTAGAAAAGCAAAGTGATCTGCTCGGCGTCTATGTGGCTTTTGAAGAAGATGCTTTTGATGGGCGTGATAGCCGTTATATTGACGATGGTTTAACGTCAAGTGATAGCCGTGGTCGCTTTGTTCCTTATGCTTATCGAGCAGGAAATAATATACAGCATGAGCCATTAGTCGGCTTTGAAGATCAAAGCCGCGATGATAATGGCGTTAGGGCGGGTGAATATTATTTATGCCCCAAAGAAAATAAAATTAATTGTTTAACCGATCCTTATTTGTACCCGGTTGATGGCAAGGATGTCTTATTGGCGAGCTTTGTTAGCCCTATTCTAAAGAATGGACGTTTCTTAGGGATTGCGGGAGTTGATATGAGTTTAGCCTTCATTCAAGATCTTGTTGAGCACAATAATGCGGGGGTTTATGGCGGTATTGGAAAAATGGCCATCATTAGCCCAAAAGGCATTATTGCCGCTTATAGTGGTGATAATTCGGTATTGGGTAATAAACTTACGGAAACTCACGATCCTCAATGGCATAAGCTAACCGCGGCTAAGCAAGGCGCAGCTCATATAGAAATTATTGATCAATCATTGTATGCCATCATTCCTATTATGGTCAGCGGCAAAGCGAATGGCTGGCAGGTTTTAATCAGTTTACCAAAATCGGTTATTCATGAAACGGTTGCGGAATTAAGTCAGCTGATTGAAGAAAACGGCAATGAGTTGGCGGCTTCAAGTATTATTTCTGGCCTCGTTTGTACGTTTATCGCCATCATGATTTTATTATGGCTGATGAATCGTATATTAAGTCCAATGGTGCTAACGGTTGATGTACTAAAAGACTTGGCGGAAGGTGAAGGAGATTTAACCACGCGATTAAAAGAAGGCTCTAAAGACGAGTTGGGTCAAATTGCTTCTAGTCTGAATCACTTTTTACAGCGCCTGCATGGCTTGATTACTGACATCCGAGAGAGCAGTAGTTCAATTGCTGAAAATGCAGAAAAAAGCGCTCGCTCTGCAGAAAAAAGCACCAAAGGTATTGGCTCGCAGCAAGAGCAGCTATCGCAAGTTGCAACCGCGGTAAATGAAATGAGTGCCTCTGCTTTAGAAGTTTCCGGTAATGCTTTGTTAGCGGCAGAAGCGACTGAGGCCGCAAGACAGGGGGTCGCGCTTGGTCAAAAAACAGTGTCCGAAACCGGTGACGCTATTTATAAACTGACGTCTGAGGTTGAAGAAGCGAGTGTGGTTATTAAAGGCCTAGAAACGGATAGCCAAAATATCGGACAAATTCTAACAACGATTCAAGGCATTGCTGAACAAACGAATCTGCTAGCATTGAACGCCGCGATTGAAGCCGCTCGAGCAGGGGAGCAAGGTAGAGGATTTGCCGTCGTCGCCGATGAGGTGCGGATGCTAGCCCAGAGAACGCAAGAATCAACGGGTGAAATTCAGACAATGATTGAGAAGCTTCAGCAGGGAACTGCAAAAGTGGTGATTGTTATGGCAACCGGGCAAGAGCAAGCTAAGTACAGTGTTAGCAAGGTAAACGAGGCGAATGAAGCGTTGTCTAATATTATTCAGCAGGTCAACGTCATTAACGATATGGGGCAGCAAATAGCGACTGCCGCAGAGCAGCAAAGTAAAGTTGCTAATAGTATTAGCTGTAATATTGTCAATATTGATGATTCGGCTAAAGATGTGAGTGAGCAGTCTCAAAATAGCAGTTCGATTGCGATTGAGCTTAATAAGCTTTCTAAGCACTTACAGATTCAAGTAGGACGCTTCAAACTCTGATTTTGTATTTACTAAAAACCTGCCTAAGCTCAGCTGGGTAGGGTACAATTCAAGGTCACTTTATTGCATAGTCGACCTTGATCCATGACCAATCCTGTTGATACGCCTGAAATTATTGAAAAGCTGCCTGCACCCGCCAATTTTGTTCATTTGCGAGTGCATTCAGAATTTTCTATGATCGACAGTATCGTTCGTATTAAAGATTTGATTAAAACAACGGCTGGGCATCATATGCCAGCGGTTGCCTTAACTGATCAAAGCAATATGTACGCGTTGGTTAAGTTTTATAAAGCCGCACAGGGTGCTGGTATTAAGCCCATTATAGGTGCTGATATCTGGCTAGAAAACCTTGAAGAGCCCGAGTCGCCTTTTCGTCTTACCTTATTGTCTCAGAATAAAGTCGGCTACCGTCATGTCACTGAGCTTATCTCTCAAGCGTATAGCCATAACCAATACAACGATAAAGCCATCGTGCGTAAAGAATGGCTAATGGAAAAATCTGAAGGCCTGATCGTTTTATCTGGCTTTCGAGATGGAGACATTGGTCAGCAAATAATCAAAGGTAATGTTGAAATTGCAGAAGGCTTACTGGGGCAATATGTACAGCATTTTGGTGATCGCTTTTATCTAGAACTGCAGCGTACAGGCCGTGAAGGTGAAGATTTAGTTGTTACTGCATCTCTAGCGCTTTCGAATAAATTTTCAGTTCCCGTTGTGGCGACCAATGATATTCGCTTTATTCAACAGGATGACTTTGAAGCGCATGAAACACGTGTTTGTATTGGCGAAAGCTATGCTTTGGCCGATAAGCGCCGAGTAAAGCGTTACAGTGATCAGCAATATTTCCGCAGTCCCGAACAGATGATTGAGCTGTTTAAGGATATTCCTTCAGCCATTGAAAATACCTTGGAAATTGCCAAACGCTGTAATGTGGAAGTAGAGTTGGGTAAATATTATTTACCCGATTTCCCGATTCCAGACGGCCTGACCGAAGCGGAGTTCTTCCGTAAAATATCGTATGAAGGCTTGGATGAACGTCTAGAAAAAATTCTAAAACCTGATCAGCCTGATTACGACGAGTGTAAAAAAGAATACTACGATCGCCTAAAGTTCGAACTCGATATTATTATCGATATGGGCTTTCCTGGTTATTTCTTGATCGTAATGGACTTTATTCAGTGGTCAAAAGATAACGATATTCCTGTAGGCCCTGGGCGTGGCTCCGGTGCCGGTTCTTTGGTAGCTTACGCGCAAAAAATTACCGACATTGATCCTATTTTATACGACTTGCTGTTCGAACGATTCTTGAACCCTGAGCGTGTCTCTATGCCCGATTTCGATATCGATTTCTGCATGGATCGCCGCGGTGAGGTAATTAACTACGTAGCCGATCATTATGGCCGTGAAGCCGTATCGCAAATTGTTACTTTCGGTACGATGGCGGCGAAAGCGGTAGTGCGTGACGTAGCCCGAGCGCAAAGTAAGTCGTTTGGTTTAGCCGATAAAATATCCAAATTGATTCCGGGTGACCCGGGTATGAGTTTGGCGAAAGCCCTCGACATGGAACCTGCGTTAAAAGAATTCATTGACGAAGATGATGAAGCGCAAGAAATTTGGGAAATGGCGAAGCGCCTAGAAGGCATTGCACGTCAAACCGGTAAGCACGCGGGTGGTGTTGTAATCGCACCAACAAAGTTAACCGACTTTTCACCAACGGCGTGTGATGAAGATTATACCGGCCTTGTTACGCAATTCGATAAGAGTGACGTAGAAGAAGCGGGTCTGGTTAAATTCGATTTCTTGGGTCTTCGAACTCTAACGATTATCGATTGGGCCATTAAAACGATTAACCGTTTTAAAGACAAAACGGGTGAGCCTCATATTCGTATTGAAGAAATCGATCTTCACGATAAAGAGTGTATTGAATATCTAAAAACCGCTCAAACCACGGCCGTATTCCAGCTGGAATCTCGTGGTATGAAAGATCTGGTGCGTCGCTTACAGCCCGATAATCTTGAAGACATGATTGCACTGGTAGCCTTGTTCCGTCCAGGACCATTGGAATCAGGCATGGTTGATGACTTTATTAACCGTAAGCACGGCCGCGCAGAAGTGGCTTATCCACACCCAGATTATCAACACGAAAGTTTAAAAGGCATTCTAGAACCGACTTATGGGGTTATTGTTTATCAAGAACAGGTCATGCAAATCGCTCAGGTCTTAGCCGGTTATACCCTTGGTGGCGCCGACATGTTGCGTCGTGCTATGGGTAAGAAAAAACCTGAAGAGATGGAAAAACAGCGGGGTACGTTCCGTGAAGGTGCGATCTCGGTGGGTGTTGATCCTGATCTAGCGATGAAGATCTTTGACTTGGTAGAAAAGTTCGCGGGTTATGGTTTTAACAAATCTCACTCGGCGGCGTACGCGGTTGTTTCGTATCAAACGCTCTGGTTGAAATGTCATTACCCCGCGCCATTTATGGCGGCGGTATTAACCTCGGACATGCAAAATACCGATAAGGTCGTAGGCTTTGTTGAAGAGTGTCGAGAAATGCAACTCGACCTTGTATTACCCAATGTAAATCAGTCTGAGTTTGGTTTTATTGTTAATGATGATGGTGCCATTGTTTATGGTTTAGGCGCAGTGAAAGGTGCTGGTGAAGGCCCTGTGGCAGCCATTGTTGAAGCGCGTAACGCAGGCGGAGACTTTAAAGACTTATTCGATTTCTGTAAGCGTTGTGATCCCAAGAAAATTAATAAACGTGTTTTAGAAGCTCTCGTTCGAAGTGGAGGTTTTGACTGCTTTGGCGAAGATCGAGCGGTTATTATGGCCAGCATTGAAGATGCGGTAAAAGCGGCGCAACAAAGCGCTGCTAACGAAGCGTCGGGTGTATTTGATCTTTTTGGTGATGCTGAAGCTGAAGCCGCTGAGGATATTCAATTCGATGTTTATGAAAAGCATCGCCACTTACGGGGCTGGACATTAAAAGAGCGCTTACAAGGTGAAAAAGATACGCTTGGCTTATTTGTTACAGGTCATCCGTTTGACGAATATGAAGAAGAAGTGCGAAAGCTCGCACCAACAAAGCTATCTAATTTACGTGATGATAAGAAAGTACAAAAGCTTGCGGGTCTAATTGTTAACCTACGTATTATGAAAAATAAGCGTGGGGAAAATATGTGTTTTATTACCCTTGATGATCGCACGGGAAGAGTTGAAGTTTCATTATTCTCTGAAGCCTTTGAGAAAGTGCGTGAAGTAATCGATAAAGACAAAGTGATTATCATTGAAGCGAATGTGCGCCACGATGATTACTCTGGTGGATTAAAAGCGAATGCCATTAATGCGATGGAAATCAGTCAGGCGCGCTTGAATTATGCTCAGTCATTAAAAGTAAGGGTAAAGCGCGAACAGTTGGATAAAAAATTTATCGCGAATCTAAAAGAAATGCTGGTTCCTGTTAATGCTGAGCAAGGTGAATATGGCTGTCCTGTGATTTTGCAATATTCTAATGATAGCGCTCAAGCGGATATTCAATTAGGGGACCGCTGGCGTATTCGTCCAACAGATGAGCAACTATTGGTTCTAAAATATGCTTTCGGCGAAGAATCTGTGGCGATGGATTATAGCTAAGTGAGACGTTTTTGATGCTGATTGAACATGCGGTCGCCAAAGCACTAGCACCCTTTAAACGATCCAAATCTTGTGTTTTTATTGCTTTGAGTGCAGGAATTGATTCGACCGTATTATTGCATGCGGCTGCTCAGGTTTGTTCGTCTTCAGGTCATGCGCTAAAAGCAATTCATGTGCATCATGGTTTGTCAGGTAATGCGAACGATTGGGCTAAGCACGCTGAGCATTTATGTGAAAAATTATCCCAATGTTTTTCTATTGAGATTGAATGCATTGTAGAAAAAGTACAACTGAATCAGAAAAGAGAAGGTTTAGAGCAAGCCGCACGTTCTGCACGTTATGGTGCATTTTTAAAGCATTGTCAGTCTAGTGATGTTCTTTTACAGGGGCACCATCTGGATGATCAGATTGAAACCTTCTTTATGCGCGCAATTCGTGGCAGTGGTCTGACCGGTTTGGCCAGTATTCCAAAGCAAAGGCCACTTTCTAGAGCTAATGCCTGTCAAATAATGCGCCCTCTATTAGCGTTTGAGAAAACCCAACTCATTGACTATGCCAAAAAAAATCAGCTGGTTTGGGTTGAGGACGAGTCTAACCAAGATTCAGCCCTAGATCGGAACTGGTGGCGAAATACATTATTACCTCAAATTTGGCAGCGTTATCCTGAGCGCAAAAAATCTTTATCAAGAACCATTGAGAATGTTCAGCATGAACAGCAACTGCTGCAAAGCTTATTGCAAGGGCATCTCAATACAAGTGATACTATAAGTGTACACGATGGTGATATTCCGATTCACACAGCGCTTAAACATATCCCTAGTTTTGATTTATCACTCCTTCAAGAATTAAATCCAGCAACCATCTTGAGCTACCTGCGAGCTTGGCTCGCCCAATACATTGACATATTGCCTTCTTCCATTCAGATGCAATCTATCTATGCAGAAATGATTCTTGCTAAAGAAGATAGTGAGCCTCAAGTGCGTTGGTCAACCTTCTGCTTATGTCGCTATCGTGATTGCTTGTATTTATTAAAGGACTGTACAAGCAATACAAGTATTGCGCAGACGGATTTTTATAAGCCCATTCATTGGCAGGGTCAAAATCTTAAAGATTTTGGTGGGCAGCTTACTTGTAAAAAGCAGTCAAGTGGCCATTGTTTGATACCTGGAAACTATGTCATAAGATGCTGGCAGCCAGGTGATGTTGCAAAGCCGGCTGGTCGCTCAACACGCAAGATGAAAAAATGGTGGCAAGATTACAAAGTACCAGGCTGGATTCGACAGCAGTGGCCTCTTATTATCATTGAAGAAACTAATGAAATAGTAGCAGTGCCAGGACTGTTTATTTGTGAAGGATATATGACGCCGCAAAATCAGCTTGGCTGGTTGTTGAGTTATAAAGTTATTTAATGCCGCAAAAATAAGATTTTATGCTGTTTTATTGACAGTTCTGTGTATTTTTGTGAATTGTACACTACCAATTAGCTACGTATTGTTGTAAAAAATTACGAATTCTGGATAATCGCTTGCTTAAATATGGCATTGGATGCTTATTTTTGCAGAAAATGCCGTTTAAACCCGCCATCTGTAAAAAAAACCCCTCAATTGTAAAATTATCAATGTTGCTCTATGTAACCTTGATAGAATCCGCGCCAACAAACCGTGTTTATCAAACCTCTTTTCTCAGGTAAAGGAATATGACTAATAATCAAGCAACGATAAGGATTATCATTGGGTTGGTGTTTTTGCTCATGTCTGGTATGTCATTTTCGTTAGAAATTGATAATGACCTTGCAAGTAATCAAGGTGGATTCTTCAGTGTAAATGTGCAGACCGCAGGTGAAACTACCGCAGTTTTTATTACCGACCCTTCCGCTCAACGCCAAAAGACAGACATAGCTTATGCTTACAAGAGCTATGTGGTGATTAATGGAGCAGCAATACGATTATCAGGGTCTGCTCCAGTACTGATCGCTGACGATAAAGTACGTAGTACTGGCTCTTTCAAAGGGCAAGCAGGCAATACTATCAATTGGACGGTTGATAGTTCAATTGAAAATGGTGCTTTGCAAATGCGCAGCACTCTTTCTTTAAATGCTCAAGTAGGATCTCTAGGAAATATTCAATTTATTCAGTATCTCGATGAAGATGTTTTCGGCTATGAGGACGATATATTTTTTACCCGTGGAGATGCTGCTCAAGGCAATTTAGAGTTATTTACTCTAGACGATGATGAGCCCATTGCTTTGGGGGTTAGCCAAAGTGGTATTCAGTTGCCATCTCAGGGGTTAATAAACTCTACTTTTGATGGTTGGAGTGCTTGTATTTATGGTACTCAAGGTAACAAAATGGTTGGTGGTTCTACGGTTTATTCTATTCCTGGCTCGCTTTGTCCAACACTGAGCGGTTTGACAACAACTCATCCTGATGTCGGCGCTGTGAATGGTAAAGCTGATATTGTTTCTGCTATGGCTTGGAGCGTTGATGCCAGTGCTAAGCAAGCGATAATAATTACTACTCTAGGTGGTGTGCCTGATGCAGGTGTTGCGGTTGCTGCAGATGACTATCTTAAAATAGTAGAAAATACCTCATCGCTTAAATCCATTTCATTTGATGTTCTTAATAATGATGTAGCCCTCGATACGCCAGTAACTTTCCAGCCTCTTTCTAACCCAGCTAATGGCACTCTTAGTCATACCGGTTCAGTCATTGTATATACACCTAATCTAGATTTTTTCGGACAAGATAGCTTTATCTATGAAATACAAGATAAATCCGGAGATAAAGATACAGCCGAGGTATTTATTTCGGTATTGGAAGATAGTGATGCTGATGGTGTCGATGACGTAACTGAGATCGCGAATGGCACCGACTCCGCAAACCCGGATACGGATGGTGATGGTAAATTAGACGGTGAAGAGGGAACGGTTGATAGTGATGGTGATGGCATAATTGATGCTCTTGAATCAGCCATTAACGATGCAGATAATGACGGCGTTTCTGATGAAGATGATGCTTCAAATAATGATGCAAGTAATGATAGTGATGGTGATGGGATAGATAATGCTACCGAGTTTGCTAATGGTACAAACCCATTATTAAAAGATACCGATAGCGATGGCAAAAATGATGGTATCGAAGGGACAAAGGATACTGACAGCGATGGCAAAATAGATGCAATTGAAAGTAGTATCGCCGATGAAGATAATGATGGTGTTAGTGACGAACTGGATGCAGAGAATAGCAATCCAAACAACGATACCGACGGCGATGGTATCAGTAATGCAAAAGAGACTCAGGTAGGTACAGACCCGTTAGATGCTAATGATACTCCTGCTGACTTAGATAATGATGGTATTCCAGATTCTATTGATACCGATCGCGATGGCGATGGTGTATTGAATGATAACGATGCTTTCCCTGATGATGCGTCAGAAACAGTGGATTCCGATTCCGATGGTACCGGCAACAATGCTGATACCGATGATGATAATGATGGATATTCTGATTTTGTTGAGATCGCTGAAGGTACGGATCCATTCGATGCGAGCAGCAAGCCTAACGATCTAGACAATGATGGTATTCCAGATTCAACGGATATTGATCGTGATGGTGATGGCGCATTAAATGCCAATGATGCCTTCCCAGATGATCCATCAGAAACAGTGGATACCGATTCTGACGGCACGGGTAATAATGCTGATACCGATGATGATAACGATGGTTATTCTGATGCTATTGAAATTATTGAAGGTAGTGACCCGCTTGATTCAAACAGCAAGCCTAACGATCTAGATAACGACGGCATTCCGGATTCAACTGATACTGATCGCGATGGCGATGGTGTATTGAATGAAAACGATGCTTTCCCAGACAACAAAGATGAGTCTGTTGATACCGATTCCGACGGCACCGGCAACAATGCTGATACCGATGATGATAACGACAACTACGCAGATGTTGTTGAAATAGCAGAAGGTACGGATCCATTAGATGCAAACAGCACACCTAAAGACTTGGATAACGACGGCATTCCGGATTCAACTGATACTGATCGCGATGGCGACGGTGTATTGAATGAAAACGATGCTTTCCCAGACAACAAAGATGAGTCTGTTGATACCGATTCCGATGGCACGGGTAATAATGCTGATACCGATGATGATAACGACAACTACTCTGACACTGTTGAAATCGCAGAAGGTACGGATCCATTAGATGCGAACAGCAAGCCTGTTGATTCTGATAACGACGGCATTCCGGATTCAACCGATACTGATCGTGATGGCGATGGCGTATTGAATGAAAATGATGCTTTCCCAGATGATGCATCAGAAACAGTGGATACCGATTCCGATGGTACTGGCAATAATGCCGATACCGATGATGATAACGATAACTACTCAGATGTTGTTGAAGTTGCGGAAGGTACGGATCCATTAGATGCGAACAGCAAGCCTAAAGACTTGGATAACGATGGCATTCCGGATTCAACCGATACTGATCGCGATGGCGACGGCGTATTGAATGACAACGATGCTTTCCCAGACAGCAAAGATGAGTCTGTTGATACCGATTCTGACGGTACCGGCAACAATGCTGATACCGATGATGATAACGACGGTGTTGCGGATGTAGATGAGCCAGGTGAAGAATCGAATCCAAATAACGATACGGATGGCGATGGTATCAGCAATATTGATGAAACGGATTCAGATACTGATCCAAACGATGCGGGTGATACGCCAACAGATACAGACGGCGATAAAATACCGGATGTATTGGATAACGATGACGATAACGACGGTGTACTAGACCAAGATGAAACGGCCGAAGGCAGTTTGAATCCTGATCAAGACAACGATGGTATTTGTGATGGTGATCTTGCTGTTAACAATATTTGCTCTGCAGGCCCTGACCCTGATCCACTGAATCCAGATTCAGATGGCAATGGTATTTGCGATGGTATTAAGGCAATGCCTAAAACAGAGACATTTGCTGGCTGTATGCCTAATGTAAATTCAGATCCTGATGCGGATACGGATGATGATGGCATTACTGATGAAAATGAGCTTGAGGGTGATACGGATGGTGACTCAATTCCTGATTACTTAGATCCTGCTTCTGATGGCCCGGGTGTTGGTGATAGCGATAATGATGGCATCGATGATCAAACCGAGTGCGGTGCAGTATTACCTTGTCTCGATACCGATAATGATGGCATTTATGATTACTTAGATACAGATTCAGATAATGATGGTATCTCTGATGATGAAGAGGCTGATGGTATTGCTGGTAACGGTGGTGATACAACATCTACCCCTAAAGATTCTGATGGTGATGGTATTCCTGATTATCGAGATACAGATTCTGATAATGACGGTACTTTAGACAGTGATGAAGTGAATACGCCTCATGACCCTAATGATCCTAAAGATTCAGATAATGATGGAATACCAGATGTCGTTGATCCTGACGATGGTGCTGATCAAGCAGGTGGTGAACTTGGTGGTGGTGATAGTGATAACGACGGTCTAACAGATTTGGAAGAATGTCCTAACTATCCATCAAACTGCCCTGATTCTGATAATGATGGGAAGCCAGATTATCTAGATAATAATAATGACTCTGACGATGATGGCATTACTGATGGCGATGAAGATCCGAACCTGGATGGTGATAATAATCCAGCAACGAATCCTCGTGATACCGATGGTGATGGCATTCCTGATTATCTAGATACTGATTCAGATGGCGATGGTATCAGTGACGAAACAGAAGGTAATCCAGCAGGTCAGGATACGGATAATGATGGGATTCCTGATGTGATCGATGCGGATGATGATGGTACCAATGGTGCTGGTGATTCCGATAATGATGGCATTCCAGATGATGTTGAGTGTGATAGCCAACCTTGTCGTGATACGGATGGTGATGGTATCCCAGATTATACGGATAGCGATTCAGATAATGACGGTATTGATGACCAAGATGAGGTAGGTAACGACCCTCAAAATCCACAAGATACCGACGGTGATGGCATTCCAGATATTGCTGATCCAACAAATGGTGGTGAAGGTCAAAATGGCGGTGATAGTGATGGTGATGGCGTATCTGATGCAGATGAATGCAGCAGCTGGCCTAACTGTGCAGACACCGATAATGATGGAATACCGGACTATCTGGATGGAGACTCTTCACCGGCTGTAGATCCTTCACCCGATAATTCAGGCTCTACTCCTAGTGAGGAAGAAATGACGAAAGAAGAATTAGGCAAAGTTAAAACTGGCGTACGTGGTGCAGGTAGTATCCATTATGGATTTGCATTATTACTCTCACTATTGATGGTATTGCGTCGTAAATCTACCGCTATCATTGCTTTGCCTATGTTACTGGCATCATTGCCTAGTCAGGCAGAGTGGTGGGATGAAATGGATCTGTATGCAGGTATTGGGTTGGGTCAAAGCTACTTAGACCCTGACCTTGGCGGAACGGGCTATAGTATTGATGACAATACAGACAATGCGTGGAAAGTAACCGCCGGTTGGGATTTGAATGACCATATCTCAATCGAAGGTTATTATGCCGATTTAGGCAGTGTAGAGCTCGATCCTGGTGCTGAGATAGCTTATCGAATGGTCGGTGGTGATGCCATGTTGCATTACTGGGTGCAGGGTTTAGAGCGCAAGGAAGGAAGTATTGCACTGTATGCTAAAGCAGGCTTAAACCACATGACGAATAACGGTAAAAATGTTGATTATGAATCTAATAACCAAATGCAGTTGTTTGGCGGTATTGGTGCAGAAATGTATTTGCCTCGCCAATTCAGCGTTCGCTTTGAAATAGAATCTTATGATACGGATGCTGCACTATTTTCTTTGAATTTAGTTAAGCGTTTTGGCTTTCAATCTAAAAAGCCCGTGCAAGAAAAAGTCATAGCTGTCGTTGAAGCACCTCCTAAACCTGTAACTCCTTCAAAGGTGATTGTTCTTACACCACTGGTTCTTGATGCAGATTTAGATGGTGTTCTTGACGATGAAGACCAATGCGCCAATACTGAAGAAGGTATTACCGTTAATTCTTTAGGGTGTTCTATTACTAAAGAACCGATCAGTGAAGTGATATCAAGCGTGCAGTTTGAATTGAACTCAGCTTCATTAACCGCATCAGCCAAGCTCGCCTTAAGTGATGTTGTTCGTAAATTGGGTTCTAATGCCGCGATGAACCTTGAGGTTCATGCGCACAGCGATAGTTCGGGCAGTGCGGTATATAATAAAAAGCTCTCCCAGCAACGTGCGGAGTCCGTAGTCGCATATTTAAGTGAGCAAGGAATAAGCAAAAATCGTTTGTTGGCGATTGGCCGCGGCGAAGAAAAACCAATTGCAGATAATAAAACGAAGGCAGGCCGAGCCGCTAATAGACGCGTAGAGTTTGTTATTAAAGCTCAATAAAAACGCTTATTGCTTAGTATTAGTTCACTTCGAATTAATACTAAGCATCATTTAAAGCTAAGGGAAAAAATGGTAGATAAATTATTGGCGATTGCCTATTTAGAGGATGACCTCGAGCAAGCAAAGATGGTAACAGCTTGGTTTGATGAATTCGGATATGCATATGAGCATTTTACTCGTGCTCAATCCTTATTGAATCGTTTAAAAGATAAAAGTTTTGATATTGCCGTATTAGATTGGGAACTTCCAGAAATGTCTGGTTTAGAAGCAATCAAACATATTCGCAGTAAATACCACCAAAATCTTCCTATCCTTTTTTGCTCAATGCGCGATACTGAAACGGATGTTGTTCAAGCCCTTGAGTTGGGTGCGGATGATTATATGCGTAAGCCTTTATTGCGCATCGAATTAAAGGCGCGTTTGCATGCACTTTTAAGGCGAACACAGAGTACTCAAACGAGTAATATCATTGAACACGGGCCTTATAGCTTTGATCAAGTAAATAGATCGGCATGCATAAATGGTCAGCTTGTTGAAATGACAGATAAAGATTTTGAAGTCGCGAATTGCTTATTTGATAATATTGGGCGTATTTTATCACGCAGTTTTTTATTAGAAACGGTCTGGGGAATCTCTTCGGATTTGCATACCCGAACAGTCGATGTTCACGTAAGCCGAGTGCGCAAAGCATTGGGCATTACTCCTGAAAGTGGTTTTAGGGTGAAAACAATTTATCAGCATGGATATCGACTAGAAAAAGTTGAATAAAATCAATTATTGGTGATTTATAAAGGAATATTATGTCAACGTTTAAAAGAAATTATTGTGCTGGTTTTATCGTTTTATTCTCCATGCTTTCTCTGTATGTGAATGCTGCTGTCGTTAATGATGGCTCAGTAGATGCAGATGAGCTGTTTCTTTATACGGTTAAGAAAGATGATACGGTATGGGATATTTGTAAAACGTATGTTGCAGATCCGTTATGTTGGAAAAAATTGGTCGTCTTCAATCAATTAAAAAATCCTAAATACATTCCGCCAAAATCCATTATTCGTATTCCTAAGTCTTGGTTGATTGACCAGACAGCTACCGCATTGGTGATCGCACTAGAAGGTGATGTCTTAGTTTTTCGTCAAAATAGTAAAAGCGAAGATGCTTTGCATGTCGGTGATTTATTAAATCAAGAAGATGTTGTGAAATCACAAGGTGGTAGCGCAATGATCGAATTTGCTGATAATTCTCGTTTACTATTAAAAGAAAATAGCACAATTCGTATGGCTAATTTGCAATTCTATGATGCAACTCAGCTTGTGAGTACACGAGTAGAGCTTTTAAAAGGTCGAGTGAAAGCGCAAGTAGAAAAGCTTAGTAATAAAGACAGTCGTTATGAAATTTCAACACCTGCTGCTGTGGCTGCCGTTCGAGGTACCGACTTTAGGGTTGAACGAAAAGCCAGCGCGAGTGGCGATGCGGTAGAGATGAGAACAGAATTATTAACCGGGGCACTTACCGTCAAATCAGATAACAATCAGCAATCCATTACTTCGGGGCAGGGAGTTTTAGCTATTGAGGGTAAGGGGGTTTCAGAGCCGGTTAGATTGTTACCGCGTCCCTTAGTGACGATTAATGAATCCACGAGTGGAACCCTTCCTTTATTGCTGGAATGGGAAAAAATTGAAAAGGCTGCTTTTTATAAAGTGACCTTAATGACGAAGAATGCTCAGGTATGGGAAAAAACCATACAAGCCCCGAAGTTTCTGATTGAGGATGTTGAGTTCGGACAATATCAATTATTAATTCGCGGCATTGATGATCAAGGTTTTGAAGGTAGAAATCGCCGTATAAATCTAGATCTGTCTGCGCCGGCGATATAACCTATATTATAAAGAACATCCAAATATGAGCGTGGTTGAACGCAAAAATAATAATGTAAAGGGCTTATTTCAAAGCCCGAAAAAAGATGGATTTTCTTTCGATTGGCATTTGATACTTCTAGGTCTAGTGATTTTATGTGTAGTGCATATAAATCAAATCAATAACTGGACTGAAGCTGCGAATTATTTTATCTATGATAAACACCTTAATGCATTACCTGTTTATCCTGATGATGAAATTTTAATCGTTGAAATTGATGAGCAGAGCTTATCTCTGCTTGGAGATTGGCCATGGCCTCGAAGTTATCATGGGCAAATGATAGAGCTGCTAACACAAGCAGATGCTTCTGTTATTGCTTACAATGTTGTTTTTTCTAATGAAGACTTAAAAGATCAAAACGACGTGTTGCTAGCGGAAGCCATTACCAAAAGCGATCGCACAATTCTTCCATTATATTTTGATCGACTTTTTAATCAAGGTAACGTGACTGAGGTATTACCTGCCCCTTCCTTTCGTAAACATGCCAGCCTAGGTCACGTTAATAGCTATCTCGACTCTGATGGAACGCTGAGATCTGTGCGATTAATGGATGGACTCTCAGAAAATACTTGGCCGCATTTTTCATTTGCTAGTCTGCTATTTAACTCTCCTTATTTTAATGTCAGCTATTCTGTTGAAGAGCAAGCTTACATCCCATTTGTGAATCGTGGCGATTATCAAAGAGTTTCTTTTGTCGATGTATTTACGGGGCTTGTACCCATTGAAAAAATTGCTAAGCACACTGTTTTTGTTGGCATGACGGCCACATCAATGGGCGATCCGTTATTAACACCGGTAAGTGATGAAGGGCGACAAAGTCCTGCGGTTGATATCAATGCGAATATTTACCAGGGGTTAAAGCATGATACTTTAATTCATATTTTACCGATGATTTCATCGGGGCTGATTAACTCAGCTGTTATTTTTTTAATATTATATTTAATTCCACGACTGTCTGGTATTCAGCAGTTTATAATAATTACACTCTGCTTGGTCGGTGCTTGGTTTTTAACTTATGCTTTTTTAAGGTTAGGTTATTGGTATAAAAGTGCAGGGTTAATGATGGCCTTGTTGATTATTCCTTTTATCTGGAATTTATTGAGGCTGAGTCGTTTATTTCAGTACTTTCGTCAGCAATTGAATCTGCTTAAATTGCAACAGTCGGAAGAATCTTTTCGTTTGCCAGAATATATTCAGCTGAATAGTGATACCGATTTAGAATACACCTTATCTTTGATGCAAATAGATAATTACCGTATTTTGGATGAGCCTAGCATTAATGAACGGTCAATACTCACGATTGAAAAGTCACTTTCGGTGCGTATTGCTCAGCAAGAAAAGACACTGCTAATACATTTTGATAAATTTACCGATTTAGAGCGTCGAAAATTGAGTTTGTTAAATAAAATATTCGATTTAGAAGTGCCTTTATCAAAAATCGAAGATTCTAACCGTGTGCGTTCCGATGTGTTTTCGCAGCAGCTTTCATTGATTGATATATATCAGCAGCAAATGACAATGAACCACTCATTATTTGAAGCCAGTATTGAGGGGATTGCTGCAGGTATTCTGGTTGCCGATCTTTCTGGTAGAGTCCTCTTTCAAAATTATGCTCTTAAAGAATTTACGAATAAACCGGTTAATAAACTGGAAGAATTCTTTACTTCTATTTCTTTGCTTAAAGGCAGTTGGTTGGCCATTTTAAGAGAGACTATTTTTTTACAGCAATCGATGAGGGTTGAAGCTAAAGCAGAATTAAGGGATTTATCCATCAGTGTTCGGTGTTTAGATGGGCAAGAAAATATTGCACCTTTATTGGTATTTAATCTGACTGATATTAGTTTGATTAAGCAGGCTCATCGTAGTCGCAATGAGATGATTGATTTCTTATCGCATGATTTACGATCTCCTATGGCATCGTTACAGGCCCTTGTTCATCAGGTCAGGACTATGCCAGAAGGCGATAGCGTTAATAGCACTGATATTATTAATAAAGTCGATCAATACAGTCAGCGAGGGTTGGATTTTGCTGAGCAATTTTTAAGTTTGGCTAAAGTCGAAGCTGAAGAAGAGATCAAGCTGTATGAGGTTGATCTTTATTCGGTATGTCAAAACTCACTTGATAGTCTTTATCATCAGGCACAAGATAAAAATATTACGCTGAATTTTACGTCTCTGGATGAATGCTGGGTGATGGCGAATGGCGATCTGTTGGAACGAATCTTGTTAAATTTAGTGAGTAATGCGATTAAATATAGTCCTAATGAAAGCGAAGTGTGTATATCTATTCAGCAGCTGCTGACGGCAGAGTCCGTGAGTTTATTAGAAGTTCGTGTCACAGATGAAGGCCCGGGAATACCTGTAGACTTGTTAGATAGTCTATTTAAGCCTTTTCAGAGAGGTGATGATAGTAATACCAAGAAAGCACAGGGTATCGGTTTGGGATTGAGGTTTGTTGATGTCGCTTTGAAGCGCTTAGGGAGTCAAATTAAATTTGATTCATCATCGGCTGGTGCTTCGTTTTATTTTCAGCTCGAACCGATAGATGTATAAGATAGATGTATAAGATAGATGTATAAATTATCAAACCTGTTGCTGTGCTTGGACTTGCTGGTCTAGCACTTTGCATATTCCTTCTTGAATCAGTAGGCATAAATCAGGGTCGCTAATGGGGTTATCATCGCTATCCGATATAAAGAAAATATCTGAAATTCGCTCACCTTCCGTCATAATCTTAGCGCTGTGCATTAGCAAGTTGTGAGTCATAAAAAACTCTCCCATGCGGGCGAGTAATCCAGGGCGATCAGCCGCGATGACTTCTACTAATGTGCGCTTCATAACAGGGTCATTACTCAACGTGACTTGAGTAGGTACTTGAAAGTGTTTTAGTTGTCTTGAGGTGCGACGCTGAATAACATTGTTATATTCTTCTGGTGTCGATAGTGCTTTTGTAAGCGTATTTTTTATTTGTTCGATGCGGGCAATGTCATTACCGATAGAGTCGCCATTTTCATCCAGTACAATATAGGTATCAACCGCGTTGCGGTTATTGGATGTCATAATTCGTGCATCTTGAATACTAAGATTAAGTTGGTCGAGTGTGGCGGTTGTTACTGCAAAAAGATTTGGGTGACCTTTCATAAATATAAAGATCTGAGTAGCGCCTTCAAAATCTGTATCGCTCGTTTCACGAATAGCTATTAAAGGAGATTCGCTATTGCCATGCTTGGTAATGATTTGTGTATGCCATATAATATTGTCAGCACCTTCTCGTAAAAAGTAATCATCCCCAGGCTCTGCCCAGATCTCTCGTGTTTTGGCTTCGCTGATGCCTAGCTGTTCAAGTTCGTAGATGGCTTCACATTGGATCGCACTAATGAATTGATCTTTGCCCATTGAATTATTAAGGCCGCGACGAAAAGCTTGTTTAGTATTGTAATACAGGGTGCGCATTTGCTCTGCGCGCCATCCTGTCCAAAGTTTTGGGTTGGTGCTGTATATATCGGCAACAGAGATCAAAAATAAGTGTTGTAGATGGTCTATGTCGCCAACTTCTAAAGCGAATTGGTGAATGTCTTCAGGGTTGTTAATATCAATGCGTTGTGATGCTTGCGACATGACTAGGTGGTTGCGAACAAGCCACTCCACCATATCGGCGTCGTACAGGTTCAGTTTATGTTGCTTACAAAACTCTTTGGCAATTTCAGCCCCTGCGATTTCATGTTCACCGCGGTGCATTTTTCCAGCATCATGCAAAATAGCGGTAATGTAGAGCACTTCTTTACGTTTAATTTTTTTGACTAGGTTATGGGCCACAGGAAAATGTTCTTTTTCATCTGCGTGTCGATATCGGCGTAACATTTGTACCATGCGTAAGCTGTGTTCATCGACGGTATAAATATGAAATAAATCATATTGCATATGACCAATGATGCTACCGAAATCGGGAATGTAACGTCCTAAAATTCCATAGCGCATCATGCGTTTTAGTGTGCTGGAAATTCGAAGGTTATTCCTTAAAAACTGCATGAATAAATCATTATGCTGTTCGTTTATACGGAAATCTTCATCAATTAATTCACGGTTGTCGTGTATTGCTCGGATCGTGCTTGAATGCATTCCTTCAATATTATCGCGCTTGGCAAATTCAACAAAGATGCGTAATAGTAATTCAGGTTTTTCAGCGATACGTTTGGGGTCTGTTAAATGAATATGCCCATTGCAAATGTAGAGGTCGTCATCAATTGTCTCGATGATGTCTTCACTCGAGCCACCAAAAATATCGTCTTTGATGTGGAAGAGAAGAATGTCGGTTAATTCGGTGAGTGCAAGTTGGTGACGATAAAACTGCAGCATCATGTGCTCAACACCCAGCATTTCTTCATCGTCAGTAAAGCCTAAAATTTCTGCAATATCTTTTTGCAGATTAAATAATAATCGGTCTTCTTCTCTATTCGTTACCATGTGCAAAGCGTAACGTAACTGCCACAAGAACTGCGTACTGCGTTGATATTGATTTAATTCGAATTGAGTTAAGAATTTATATTGTCTTAATTCTTCAATTTCATCGTGGCCAAAATGACGCATGGCCATCCAGTTAATGGTTTGGATGTCGCGCAAGGTGCCGGGAGAGTTTTTTACATTGGGTTCAAGATTATATTCAGTATCTTCGTGTTTTGTATGGCGCTTATGCAGCTCTTCCCATTTTGCTGCAAAAAAATCGGGTGCCGACCAGATAATGCGAGAATCCGTCTTTGCTTCGAGTTGTTTTAGTAAGTCGTTATTTCCTGCAAGGGTTCTTGCTTCCATCATGTTGGTAATAATTGTTAGGTCTTTAGCGGCTTCGCTAACACATTCATCCAATGTACGAACGCTGTGCCCAATATCAAGTTTTATATCCCATAGTAGGGTGATAAAGCTTTGAAGGGCGTCTTTGTGTTGTTCAAATGCAGCTTCATCTTTTAGGACAATTAATAAATCAATATCTGAGTGTGGCTGCAGCTCGCCTCTACCATAGCCACCAACAGCCAGTAGGGCGATATTGTTTGTACCGGAGTTGAAACCAGAGTATTGCCATAAACAGAATAAAATTTGATCAATTAAGCCGCTGCGATGGGCAACAAGTGTGGTTGCGTCGAGGGTTTGGCGAAAGTATTCATGACATTGTTGTTTGATGTTCGCGAGTAAGGGTTTGATTATTGGGAGAGGTGAGGGCGCCGCAGCTAATTGTTGAATGAGAACTTGGTTATCAATAGTTGGAAGTTCAACGGTTGTGTTATCTGCGGCGATGGTTGTCAAAATCTATACCTACGAGTTGCTAATATTCATATATGGTTGGATTGAATCGCATTGGCTACCAGAATTGAGTTTCTTCTTTGCGACGCGTTAATACGTCGACACCGTCTTCAGTCACAAGACACGTATGTTCGAATTGCGCGCTTGGCTTGCGGTCTTTGGTCACGACGGTCCAGCCATCAGGTAGCTGTTTGTTAAAACGCTTGCCTAAGTTGATCATTGGCTCAATGGTGAAGGTCATGCCCGGTAGTAGCTCCATGCCGGTTCCTGCTTTGCCATAGTGCAGAACTTGAAAGCCATCTTCATGGAATTCACTGCCAATGCCGTGTCCACAGTACTCACGCACTACAGAGTAATGGTTGCTTTCGGCATACTTTTGAATAACTTCACCAATATCACCTAAGCGGCAGCCAGGCTTAACCAAAGCAATGGCTTTATACATGCTTTCTTGTGTGATATCGACTAAACGCTTTATCGGGGCTGTTGGCTCGCCAATAAAGAACATTTTACTCGTATCGCCATGATAACCATCTTTGATAACGGTAATGTCGATGTTAATGATATCGCCTTTCTTTAGTGCTTTATCATTTGGAATGCCATGGCAGATAACATGGTTTACCGAAGTACAGATGGATTTAGGGAAACCATGATAGTTTAAGGGCGCAGGGATAGCGCCTTGAACATTAACGATGTAGTCATGGCAAATCGTATTAAGCTCATCGGTGGTGACACCGGCTACGATATGCTCTTCGATCATTTCTAAGACTTCTGCAGCCAAACGACCGGCAATGCGCATCTTTTCGATTTCTTCTGCTGTTTTTACAAATTTAGACATATTACTTCGCTTGTGCTGTCGCTTTACGATAGGTATGGCTCACATTCATGATATGACCGATTAATGGCATTATTGTACGCCTATCTTAGTTTTTTATAAATGGGGCAAATTTGTCAATAAACAAGCAATTTATTCATATTTGACTTTATTTTTGTTGGTGTAAATGGTATAAAGCGCGGCTAATTAAGCCTGTTTTGTTTTAGTGTTTTTGATTGTCTCTCAAATGCTCTGCTTGATAGCTTGGTTAGTAAATAATACACACACACATCATAACGATGTTGCGGGGTGCCGAAAGGTCGCGGTATTGGATGTGTGGAGGCCCAACCCAAACTTATATTAAGGTAGTTATACTATGGCGCAAGTAAGTATGCGTGACCTGCTTAAAGCAGGCGTTCACTTTGGACACCAAACTCGTTACTGGAACCCTAAAATGGGTAAGTACATCTTTGGTGCTCGTAATAAGATTCATATCATCAACTTGGAACACACTGTTCCTGCATTGAACAATGCATTGAAGTTGATCGAAAACCGCACTTCTGGCAACAACAAAGTATTATTTGTTGGTACTAAGCGTGCAGCAAGCAAAATCATCCAACAACAAGCAGAGCGCGCTGGCCAGCCATACGTTGCTCACCGCTGGTTGGGTGGTATGTTGACTAACTACAAAACTATTCGTCAATCTATTAAGCGTTTTCGCGATTTAGAAGCTCAAAAAGCTGACGGTACTTTTGAGCAGTTAACTAAGAAAGAAGCTTTGATGCGTGCCCGTGAAATGGACAAGCTAGAGCGTTCTATCGGTGGTATCAAAGACATGGGCGGTTTGCCTGATGT
>PJEL010001280.1_pt1 | contig 26219 bp, 21 predicted proteins | sample 1853271 | NCBI WGS metagenome assembly PJEL01 (sample SAMN08108733, study PRJNA415343) | Invertebrate metagenome, whole genome shotgun sequencing project. | host: Globobulimina | place: Sweden: Gullmar Fjord | collected 2015-08
TGAAAAACTGGCCCTGCCAAATGTGCAGGAAGTCATTGATGCGGTTAAATCCGTGACATACCGGAATTAGGGGGACAAGGGATGCCAATTACAATCACCATGCCAGCCCTGTCACCCACTATGACAGAAGGCACGCTTGCCAATTGGCAGGCAAAAGAAGGCGACACCATCTCATCAGGTGACGTGCTTGCCGAGATTGAAACCGATAAAGCGACAATGGAAGTCGAAGCTGTTGACGAAGGAATACTTGCCAAAATCCTTGTCGCAGGCGGCACTGAAAACGTTGCCATCAATACGCCTATCGCCATTATGCTTGAAGAGGGTGAAGACGCTTCTGCGCTTGATGGTTATTTAGTAGGCAGTGCTATGCCGGCGGCATCCGCACCGGTGGAAACTCCTGCGACAGTTGCGGCGCCAGCGCCGACACCTGTTGTTGAGGTGGCTGTAGCACCAGCGGTAGCAGCTTCTACACCTTCATCGGGCGCGCGTGTTTTTGCAAGCCCGCTTGCCCGCAGAATAGCAACAACAGGGGGCATTGATATCAAGGCTGTCACAGGGACAGGACCTCATGGCCGAATTATCAAGGCAGATGTGGAGAAATTTATCACATCTGGCGGAGCAGCAACCGCGCAAGTAGCCTCTACTCCGTCCCCCGCACCAACCGCTGCGGTAGCTTCTGCGCCTGCTGTAATGACACCACCGCCAGCGGGTGAGTTCGAAGAAATTCCGCTTACCAGTATGCGCAAAACCATTGCCAAGCGTCTGACGGAAGCCAAACAGAATATCCCGCATTTTTACTTAACTGTCGAATGTGAGTTGGATAATCTGCTGGCAATGCGTAAAGAGCTGAATAGCCGGTCTGATGAATACAAAATTTCGGTCAATGATTTTGTCATTCGAGCGTCTGCTCTGGCCCTCAAGAAATTGCCTGCTGCAAACGCGATTTGGGGCGGTGACAAAATCCTGCAATACAAGGATATCGATATCTCCGTTGCTGTGGCCATCGATGGCGGCTTGATCACACCAGTGGTTCGGTCTGCTGATCAAAAGGGACTTGCAGGCATTTCAGATGAAATGAAAGAACTGGCTGGCAAGGCAAAAGCTGGAAAACTGATGCCTGAAGAATATCAAGGTGGTTGTTTCTCTATCTCCAACCTTGGTATGTTTGGCATCAAGGAATTCTCAGCAGTTATTAACCCACCGCAATCTGCCATTTTGGCAGTTGGGGCAGGGGAACAGCGCCCGGTTATCAAAGATGGCGCAGTTGCTGTCGCGACCATGATGAATGTGACGCTTTCCTGTGATCATCGTGTAATTGACGGGGCACTCGGTGCTGAACTTCTCAAATATTTCAAAGGTTATATTCAAGAACCTTTGACCATGATGCTTTAGGGGGCGGAGCAATGAGTGATACAAATTTTGATCTGATTGTTATTGGGACCGGTCCCGGCGGGTATGTCGGTGCTATTCGGGCCGCCCAGCTTGGCCTTAAAACAGCCGTTGTTGAACGTGAACATTTAGGCGGTATCTGCCTGAACTGGGGCTGCATTCCAACAAAGGCGTTGCTTCGGTCAGCCGATATCTATCGCAATATTCAACATGCTAGCACTTATGGTATCAAAGTGGAAAAAGCCAGCGTGGACTTGCAGGCGATAGTTAAACGCTCCCGTCAGGTGGCAGCGCAACTCTCCGGTGGTGTCGCTGGCCTGCTGAAGAAAAACAAGGTCACGATTATTGAGGGCGAAGGCAAACTTGACGGCAAAGGGAAAATTGCCGTCAAGAAAGATGGCAAATCATCGTCCTACACTGCCAAACATATTATCCTCGCAACAGGCGCGCGCGCGCGAAATTTACCGGGGATGGAACCAGATGGAAAGCTGGTCTGGTCGTATAAGGAAGCCCTTGTTCCCGATACCGTGCCGGAGAAGTTACTGGTTGTTGGTTCTGGCGCAATTGGCATTGAATTTGCCAGTTTCTTCAATGCATTGGGCTCTGACGTGACCGTTGTCGAAGTGATGGACCGGGTTCTTCCGGTGGAAGATGCTGATATTTCCAGCATGGCGGAAAAGTCTTTCAAGAAACAGGGGATGGTGATCAAGAAAGCAACAACGGTTACTGAACTTACTAAATCAGCTTCCAAGGTGACGGCGTCCTTCAAGGATAAAAAAGGTAAAGTAACCGAAGATACCTTTGATCGGGTGATCATGGCTGTTGGTATTGTTGGCAATGTCGAGAATATCGGCGTTGAAGGCACCAAGGTCAAAGTGGATCGTACCCATATCGAGGTGGATGAATTTTCCCGCACAGGGGAGCCGGGTGTTTACGCCATTGGAGATCTGACGGGTCCGCCGTGGCTCGCACATAAAGCATCCCACGAAGCAGTGATCTGTGTTGAGAAACTGGCCGGCGTCAGGGATGTTCATCCATTAATCACGTCCAACATTCCCGGTTGCACCTATTGCCATCCACAAGTGGCCTCTGTTGGTCTTACTGAAGAAGCCGCAAAAGCCAAAGGGTATGCGCTTAAAGTCGGAAAATTCCCGTTCATCGGAAATGGTAAAGCCATTGCACTTGGTGAACCCGAAGGCATGATCAAAACCATCTTTGATGCAAAAACTGGCGAAATGCTGGGGGCGCATATGATCGGTGCGGAAGTAACAGAGTTGATTCAAGGCTACGGCATTGCTAAAACCCTGGAGACAACGGAGTTGGAACTGATGCATACCGTCTTCCCACATCCGACATTGTCCGAAATGATGCACGAGTCTGTTCTTGATGCCTATGATCAAGTGATCCATATGTAATCCAAGGAACAGGTTGTTTACACAGGTAGAGTGGCCCCGCTATGACAGAGACAGCACCAACGCAAGCCCGAGTTCGGCATCCAGAAAAAGCGCGTAAACCGGATAATCCTATCAAGCGCAAGCCTCATTGGATACGCGTGAAAGCGCCGATGTCAAAGCAGTTCAATGAAACGCGCGACCTGATGCGGGACAACAACCTCACCACCGTTTGTGAGGAAGCTTCCTGTCCCAATATCGGTGAATGCTGGTCGAAAAAACATGCGACCATGATGATCATGGGAGAGATTTGTACGCGCGCTTGTGCTTTTTGTAATGTGTCTACAGGTAAGCCCAAAGCACTTGATGCGTTTGAGCCGTTTAATGTGGCAAAAGCAGTCAAGACCATGGAGCTGCAGCATGTTGTGATCACCTCCGTTGATCGCGATGACCTGAAAGATGGCGGTGCCCAGCATTTTGCCGAAGTCATTCAGGCTATTCGCGAAGCATCCCCTGAGACAACAATTGAAGTTCTAACTCCTGATTTTCTTAAAAAAGACGGGGCGTTAGAGATTGTTGTTAAGGCCAAGCCTGATGTGTTTAATCACAATTTGGAAACGGTTCCAAAACTTTATACGACGGTACGTCCCGGTGCCCGATATTTCAATTCCTTGCGTATCTTGCAGCAGGTGAAGGAACTGGATCCTACCATGTTTACCAAATCAGGCCTGATGGTTGGTCTTGGTGAAGAAAATGATGAGGTCCTTCAAGTGATGGATGATATGCGGGTCGCCGATATTGATTTCATAACCATTGGCCAGTATCTGCAACCAACTGTCAAACATCACGGTTTGCACCGCTTTGTCACACCAGATGAATTTGAGGTATTTGAGAAGCAGGCCTATGCAAAAGGTTTTCTGATGGTATCATCGTCGCCGCTAACGCGATCCAGTCACCATGCCGGTGAGGATTTCGCAAAATTAAAGGCGGCCCGGGAAAAGGCTCAGTCAAAATAGAAGTGTTCAAGTAGAGTATCTGATGCCGACACATGCCGAACAACGTATTCTGCCCTACACCCCTCAGCAACTGTTTGATCTGGTCGCGGATGTAGAGAAATACCCTGATTTCCTGCCCTGGTGTGTCGGATGCCGGATCAAGGAGAAAACCGAGACTATGGTTCTCGCCGATCTGGTTATCGGCTTCAAAATGTTCCGTGAACGGTTTTCATCAAAAGTGACCCTTGATCCCGATAAATTACGGGTTGATGTGGAATATATGGATGGTCCATTTAAGTACCTGAATAATCATTGGATTTTCGAATCCCATCCAGAGGGTTGCAATATCGATTTCTTCGTCGATTTTGAGTTTAAATCCATCATTTTGCAAAAAACCATCGGTATGCTGTTTAACGAAGCCGTCCACAGAATGATCGCCGCCTTTGAACATCGTGCGGACGAACTTTACGCATCCCAGAAAATAGATGCACCTGTGTCGTGAGTGTTTATAGGGTATCCCGAATATAGACCTTACGAATTCTGTGATCTGCTCCTTTTTCCAGAATACAATCGGCACGATATTTTGTTGGTAGGATATTGCGTTTTAGATTTCTGAGATTGACGTATTTCCATATCAAAGATGCCACTATTGCAATCGCTTCGGATGGGTAACCTACATATTTTACATAATGCCCATTTCCCGATTTTTTTGCTTTTAGCACGTTGTCTTGGAAACGTTGGATATACCACCGCTCAATCTGTTCTGTCGGAGCATCAAGATACAAGGAGAAATCCAGGTAATCTGATACGGCAAAGATATGATCATGACGGCCGCTGCGGTTACTTTGTAAAATATTCAATCCTTCCAAAATAACAATGTCAGGTTCATGGATTATTTGAAGGGCCTCGTCGATGATGTCTGAAACAGCATGGCTATATATTGGTGTCGATGCAGTTTCATTTCGGTGAATTTTACCCAGAAAATCAAGTAACCTTGGAACGTTGTAGCTAACGGGAAATCCTTTTTCATCCATCAACCCTTTTTCTGCCAAGTCGTCGTTCGAATACAGAAAGTTGTCCGTTGAAATAAGATCTACGCGCATATCCGGTAGTTGTTTCAAAAGGATTTTTATAAGGTGGGTTGTTGTGCTTTTGCCAACGCCAACACTGCCCGCGAGCCCTATCAAAAAAGGGGATGGACGATCTTCCTCCCTATTCAGAAAACGATTGCGACACTGCTTCAAATGTTGTGTCGATTTGAAATTTTCGTAAAGAAATTGAATGAGGGGATAATAAATGTTTGAAAGTTCTTCCTGGGATACTTTTTCTCCAATCTCAGGATCTTCTGAAAGCTCCTTTACTGAAGGCATATAAGCCTTAGGTCGATCAAATTTGTTCCATGCTTGCTCGCCGAAACACTTGTAAGGAACTTGAATACCAACATCTAAGCTGGGCATGACTTTCTCCTGCATTTGAAACCGTGTCGTTACAAATGAGAGGTCATTGATAAATTTGAAGTTGTGCAGACAGGATTTGAATACTGGGTTGTTCTAATTGCGAGATGAATTGGAAAATCAGACGAGAAACGTTGCCCATATCCCAATCCCGAGCAATGTTGCACATGTGATCAAACCCGCAATAGGGACCCACATATAGGTGGAAAAAGCATTGAAATTGGGGATTTCGGTCCCGCTCCATTTCAAGCGGATCAGGGCAGCGTTGGTGATGATAAACAGAACAAGTATTAACGCAGACGTAACCTGGGCGAGGGATGTAAGTGATAGTGTATAGGCGAATGTCCCAATGAATCCCATCAAAGCAAGAATGGCGATATGAGCTGTTTTCGTCAGTTTGTTCATAGCAGCAAGAAAATGCGGTAGGCGGCCCATGAGTGCCAAATTAAAAACCACTTTGGACGCCAGATAAACCTGCAATGCTGCTCCGCTGATAATCACAACAAGCGTAAGGGAGATCAGGGATTTCTGGGTCACAAAAGAAGTCGTATCAAAGATAAAGGTGAGGGGAGCGATTGAGCCACTGAGTTTATTCAAGGGTGCTATCAAGACAAGAAATACAGCCAGAATAACAAACATGCATAAGGAAAGAAGCAAGGTGATAAACAGCCCAACGGGCACTGTCCGCTTCGCAGTTTTGATCTTGTCGGGCAAATTCGTTGTCTGCACTAATCCGACAAAGGGAAGCAGTGATACGAAACTACCAAACAGGATGCCTTGCCAGGCGGTCCACTCAAACGGTGGAAGCAGGCGATCCATATTTGAAAGAAGGGGTGGTGATGCTTGAAACCCATAAAAAATCGTCAACGCAATGCCGGATATTGCGGCTATGCCAATGATAAATATTGCGGCTGATGATCTGTAAACCCCAGCAAGTGCGGCCGTTGTGATCAAAGTGATTACCCCACCCAGAATGACTTTCGTTGGCAAAAATGGGATCAGGGATTTCGAATAAGCTGCGGCCCCAACTGCCAGGTAAGCGGCCGACGTAACAGCGATGGCAATAAACAGAAATCCCACAGCTGTTGAAAGAGGCTGAAATCCAAACGCTTCACCTACATAGGATGCTTCACCTCCCGCCAGTGGATGCCGGGTTGCAAATTCTGCGTAGGAGAAAGCAGTAAGTCCTGCCGTGGAAGCAGGCAGAATGAAGGAGAAGGGGGAGTAAGCCCCGTCATACCCCGCAGCAGTGCCGATTATGACATAAATTGCGGCACCAACCGACATAGACAGACCGTAGAGGACAAAAAGCGGAAGGTTCATCCATCTTTTTGAGCCACTTTTCCTTTGTTTTTCCTGTGTCACGGCGCTCTCCCATAAATTGTACGTATGAAAGACGTGTGAGCCGGGGATTTATGAGAAGAAGAGGTGAATTAGTGGGCGAGCCCGCTGAACAAACCTACAGCCAGAAGGCCTAAACTGGTGAGCGTACCCAGAACAGGCACCCAAATTGGAACCGTAAAGATACCACTGGGGGTTTCCTCTTTTTCCCGCCATTTAAGCCGAATAAGCGCAATGTTCACAAAGACGAAAACCGCCAGAACAAAAGTGGACGTGATCTCGGCTAGATTTGAAATCGGTAGAAAATAAGCCAGCACGGCAATAATCACGATCACCAGAAAAGTTGCATAGTGCGGCGTGTGTGTGATGGGATTAACGGCTCCCAAAAAAGCGGGGAGTGCTTTTTGGTTGGAAAGACCAAAAATAACCCTTGAAGCCATGATCACTTGTATCAGCGCCCCGTTTATGGTGGCGAGAACGGCGACTATGCTGAAGAATTTGCCAACCCAAGGCGGGGCTGCATTAAAGATAAGGGCAAGTGGCGCGTTTGATCCGGTAAGCTCCTCCATTGGGACAACCAGCACTACGACGGAGACAACAGCAAAATAGATGCAGGTTGCGATGATCAGGGTGAGGAAGATGCCGCGCGGCATGGTTCGTGTGGGATCTTTTACTTCCTCTGCTACATTGGCAATGTCTTCAAAACCGACAAAGGCAAAGAAGGACAGCAACCCTGCCGCCATGATGCCGCTCCAGGCGGCGAATTCAAAAGGCGGGATCAATAGGCCAAAATTGTCCAGAAGATCCGGCTTAACAGCAAACCCGAAATACAGAACGAGAAATAATCCGCCGACCTCAATCAATGTGACAATTGCCGCGAGAGTGACAGATTCCAAAATACCCCAGAAGGCAATCAGACCAACCAGAACAATCACTCCGCCCAGCAGTATTTCCTCATTGATTGCAATGAAATTGTGAAGATACGCCGCAGCCCCCAACGACACCGCCGCAGAAGACACCACGCCGGATGCGACCACCATAAGTCCAATAATTGTGGCGAGCGGTTTGATACGCAAACCTTCACGCACATAGGCAGCCTCACCGGCACTCACCGGATAGCGCGTTGAAAACTCTGCATAGGAAAAACCGGTGAAGGCTACAACAATGGCCGCCAAAAGAAAGGACATCGGCGCATAAAAGCCGGCCTTTGCCGCCGTTGCCCCCACCAGCACATAAATCCCCGCACCAATCGTTACCCCAAGTCCATAGAGAACGAGAAGGGGAAGGTTCAGGCGTCGTTTAAGTGTTGCCCTATGATTTTCTTCAGTCATTTCGCCCCCCAATGCCTACTTCGAAATCAACCATACCCACTATAGACGATCATACGAGGAATTTATGACGGACCTTTGATTAGGCGCACAGATTTGGCAGATATCCTTTGAGGTTGTATGTTGATTGATGTATTCAAGATTTAGAGGATTAAAGGAGCGGAAAAATCCGCTCAAACGTCAAAGAAATCAAGAAACTGATCTTAATCATCTTCATCTGAATCCAGTACCTCAATATGCGAAGGTTTAATGTTGGTTCCGTTTGTATTGGCACCGTACAGATAAGCGCAATCGGTTTCACAATTTTCAAATTGTGTGTTTTCAAGATTTGCGCCTATTAGAAGGGTTTCACTGAATAAAGTGTTGTCTACGGTGCAATTCTTGAGTTGCACATACGGCATACAAGCACCGCTAAAGTTTGTACCGCTGATTTTTGTGTCCTTAAAATGGGCATAAGGCAAAAAGCAATTTTGCATGTTGGCATTGGTTAGATTAACGCCGTCAAAATAGTTAGTCTCCATTGAGTAATGTTCAATTAAGCGAAGGATATCTTCGGGTAGAGGTATCTTATTGATAACCTGCTTTTTTGCTTTCATTTCTTTTAAACCGCCAACATAGAATTCTGCACCTTCGGCACTCAGATTAACAAACGTTGCGCCTGTAAGATCAGCGCCGCCGAAATTTACTCGGTTGAACGACGTTTTTGTTATTTTTGCATTCGTCAAATTTGCGCCTTCCAGATTTGCATCTTCTACCTCACACTGGTCTATCTCTGCATTTCTTAAATCTGCCCCTTTCAAGTTGGCTCCATTTAATTGCACTTCATCGAATTTTGCACCTATCATACACGCACCTTCGAGATTTACTTTTTGTAGCTGAGATTGTTCTATCACCGCATTTCTTATAACTGCCCCTTTCAAATTGGCTCCATTTAATTGTACTTCATCGAAGTTCGCACCTATCATGCACGCACCTTCGAGATTTACATTTTTCATCACATTCTCTTCCAAAGTCACATCTGTCAGAATTGCATTTTTCAGTGAAGTCGAATTTAAAGAAGTACGGCCCAGGATGGTATTTTCAAGGTTTGCACCCTCAAGGTCAGCATCGTCCAAGCATGAAAAAACTAGAGTTGTGTTCTTCAGATTTGCTCCTTTTAGGCTGGCATAAGTCAGATCAAGTTCTTGCAGCTGCATATCCGATAAATTAACTGAATCCAGATTTGATCCGAAGAATTTTATGTAACCCATTTTCGACTGCGACAGGTCTACTCCTGTTAGATTGGCAAATCCAAAATCTGCTTTTATTAATACCGAGTTGTTGAATGTTGCGCCTTGAAATTTTGAGTTGCGGAAAACTCCGTTTATCAATTTCGCAAAACCCAAGTCTGCTTTTCTCAGATCTGCTTTGATAACATATGCTGCTGTCAGATTCGCACACCTAAGCGATGCTCCTTCTAATGTTGTATTTATCAGGAAAGCAGAATTCAATTTGGCCCCGAACAGTGCGGCTCCGGTTAGTATAGCACCTGTCAAATTTGCATTTTTCAGGTCAGCATCTGACAGATCTGCATTTGCTAGGGAGATGTTTTGGGCTACGGCATCTTCAACGCATTCTTTTATCGTTGCATGGTCTGATATATGGAGCGATTGTCCTGTGATGGTTTTGATTTCCATTACGTCACATCCTTTGAAATTCCAGTTTTTTTATTCAACTAAATAACGAACCGCAATAAAGAATGTGAATATTGTTTTTTATTGAATTTGCATGTTGTAACTGCGTTTGAAAATGGCTTTCCACAGGTTTGCTATAAGCGAAAAATATTGACTTCGGTTTTGGATTTAAGGAGCGAAAGCGCGTTTCCGCCCGTTCATCATTGAACTCATAAACAAACTTTAGTCGGAATCCAGTTCTTCGATTTGAGATGATCGAACTTCAGTATTTTCTATATTGGCACCCATTATGTTTATCTCGGTCAAGTCGCAATCATAGAAGTGTGTGCCTTCAAGGTTTGCTGCCATCAATTTGGCATTTCCAAAATTAGTTCGTTCAATTTTACAATTTAGAAGGTCGATGCCCCACATATAAGCACCACTGAAGTTTGTCTCTTTGATGATTGCACCTCTCATATCAGCAAAGGGTAAAAAACAGTTTTCCAGATTGGCACCCGTCAAGTTAACGCCGTCAAAGTACATAATATTTCCTGTAAAACGTTCAATTAACTCGATTACATCGTCGTATAACTTTGTTTTCGTAAATCCCAGTTTTCTAGCGTTCAGTGTACCCAATCTTTCATCATAGAAACTGACATTTTTGACATAAGCTCCGGTAAAATCTACTCCTGCCAAATTTGTTCTCGATAAATTTGCGCCATCCAGTCGGGCGCCAACCATTGTTGTTCCCCTTAAATCTGCATTTTCCAGATCAGCATTTCGAAATCTGGCCTCACGAAGGTTTGATCCCGCGAGATTTGCATCTTTCAGATTAGCATCATCAAAATATGCATATTTAAGTTCTGCTCTCGTTACGTTGGCACCTTGAAGAGTTGCGTTTGAGAGACCAACTCTAGTCATATTTGCATTAGACAGAATTGCATTTGTCAGGTTTGCACCTGACATTACCGCATATCTAAGATCTGCTCCGGTTAGGTCTGCTCCGCTCAAATCTGCATTTCTCAAATTTGCACGTAGGAGAGAGATATTATTCTGTATAGCATCTTCTACCGTGTATTTTATTTCTGTATGCGATGTTTCATGTATTAAATGACTTGAGCAAAATTGATATATTTTCATTTTCCTGTTTCCCGGTTTTTTGGAAGTTAGCGCTAAGCTGTTCGCTACAAACGATGCTTTGTTACGCGTTTTTAAGACGGTTATCGGGATGGCGTGTGATTTTTACATACAGAATTAGTCTTATAATCGAATTACGGATTATTTCGTTGCAGCATCATGGAATGCTATGACCGATCTTCGTCGGAATCCAGTTCTTCAATCTGTGAGGAGCTGATGTTGGTTCCGTGCGTGTTGGCGTCCTGAAGGTAAGCTCCGTTAATCTCACAATCCCTGAATTGTGTGTTTTGTAAGTTGGCGTCAATCAGAAGCGTTCCGTTGAAACTGGTCTTATCGATGTAGCTGTCTGTGAGCTGAATGCCGCACATACAAGCGTTATTGAAGTTTGTATTGTTGATTGTTGCGTTTTTAAAATGGGCATAGGGCATAAAGCAATTCTGCATGTTGGTGTTGGTTAAAATTACACCTTCAAAGTTACTACCATCCATAGAAAAATTTTCGATTATGCGAATGACATCATCAGGTAGATCAATTTTTTTGAATACCTTCTCTTTTGCTGTCAAAGCTTTTAAACCGCCAGCATAGAAATTTGCACCTTTGACACTCAGATTAACAAATTTTGCACCTGTAAGATCGGCACCGCCAAAATTTACACGGGTGAGTAAAGTCTCCACTAATTTTGCATTTGTCAAATTTGTACTTTGCAGATTTGCATCTTGCAGTTCTGATTGACTGAAGCTTGCATTTTTCAAATCCGCATCTTTTAGAAATGCTCTTTTTAAATGTACTCTTTTTAAATTCGCATGTTCCATGCAAACGCCTTCCAGATCGGCGCACTCCATCTCGACCTCGGTTAGCCTAGAATTTTTTAGGTTTGCATTTTTCAGGGAGGCCGAATTCAAAGATGCAATATAAAAAACAGTATCTTCCAGATTAGCTTCATCCAGATCAGCATTATCTAAATGCGTGAAATCTATAAATGCACCCTTTAGATTTGCCCTTTTCAAACTGGCGCCTGTCAAGTCAAGTTTTTGCAGCTGCATGTCGGTTAGATTTGCAGAATTCAGAATTGCACTTCTGAATAGCGCATTTTTGAAATTCGCCCGCGTCAGATCTATTCCAGTTAAGTCGGCGTGTCCGAAATCTGTATTTTTAATTGTGGCATCGATCAACTCTGCGCCTCTCAAATCAGAGTTCCGGAAAATTGAATCTGTCATACAGGTATATTTTAATTGCGAATTCTTCAGATTTGCATTGATAAGATATGCCGAAGTCAGATCTGCAAAGTTTAACGACGCGCCTTCAAGGTTTGCATTTGTCAGGAACGCAGACTTTAATTTTGCGCCGATCAGTACGGCCTCCATCAAATCTGCATTTGTCAAATCAGCTTTTTCGAGGTCAGCATCAACCAAGCGGATGTTATTTTGAACGGCATCTTCAACGCACTCTTTTATAGTGGCATGTCCTGAACGATGGAGCGTTTTTCCTGTTCTGTAGCTTTTGATTTCCATTGAACTGTATCCTTTAGGAGAAGGAATTTTTCCTTAGACCAAAGAACGAACAGCAATGAAGAATGTGAATAATGCTTTTTACTGAAATTGCGCGTTGCAACAATATTAGAAATTTTTCTTTCGCAACTGCGAAATAGCGTTACATTGGTTTTATGACGAAACAAGAATTTCAAAAAGAAACGTATCGGCATTTCTCTGTTGAGCAATGGAGTGTGTTGCATCAGGGACTCGCTCAGAAACTCTCGGAATCTGAAGAAGAACTTCGAAAACTGGGTGGCTTGAATGAACCGGTGACATTGGATGAAGTGAAGCATGTTTATGTGCCGCTGGTTGATCTTCTGATCCTCATTTTCGAAAATATCGAACGCCTTAGAAAAGCACAGGCGCAGTTTCTGGATGGGACCAGCACCTACGCGCCCTTTATCATCGGTATGGCAGGGAGTGTTGCGGCTGGGAAAAGCACAACGGCGCGGGTTCTGCGCTATTTGCTTGCGCACCGGCTTGGTAACCGAAAAGTAGATCTGATCACTACAGACGGCTTTCTGTTTCCCAATGCCACATTAAAAAATAAGGGGATCATGAACCGTAAAGGGTTCCCCGAAAGTTATGATCGCACTGCCATCATGACGTTTCTGCATGATGTCAAAAGCGCATCGGGTCCGGTGCGCTGTCCAGTTTATTCCCATCTGGTGTATGATATTGTTCCTGACGAATATCGTGTGGTTGATCAGCCGGATATTTTGATAATTGAAGGGCTAAACGTTCTTCAAACCAATTTCACCGGCATAGGCGAGCAGCCGGTTGTGATCTCTGATTATTTTGATTTTTCTATCTATCTGGATGCGGATGTTGAGGTGTTGGAGGACTGGTATATCTCTCGTTTCCTGAGGCTCCAACAAACGGCCTTTTCGGATGAGAGATCCTTTTTCAAGAATTATGCGCATTTGACTCGGGACGAAGCAGTGGAGACTGCGCGTAATATCTGGACCGAGATTAACCTCAAAAATCTCAATGAGAATATCGCGCCCACAAAACCGCGCGCGGATTTAATCCTGCACAAAGCCGCTGATCACCGGATCAGCGAAATCCTGCTTCGTCATATCTAGACGATTTCGTCTAATAATTTGGGTCAAATTTTGCCATTTACCATGCTGCAAAAAACCTTCGTTAAGCAATGGCAGAAATCCAACATTCTGTATGCAGGTAATTACCTGAATAATGACAGTTTTCTTAACCTTAACGGGTCGCTTTTAAGAGCATTTCAAGGGCTGTCGTGACGGTTGCGAGGCGAACTTCAGCGCGGCCAATATCCCCGTAATCCATCTGCCGATGTTCAATCACACCATCGCGTCCGGCTGTGGCAATGTGAACGCGGCCACCAGGTTTGTCAGCAGTGCCGTCCGGCCCAGCAACGCCAGTGACGGCGACAGTAAGGTGTGACGCTGAATGAGTGATGGCACCCGTTGCCATTTCGCAAGCTGTTGGTTCTGCCACGGCACCGACCGCACGCAGCGTTTCGGACTTAACGCCCAATATCTGCATTTTGGCTTTGTTGGTATAGGTGACGAAGCCACGATCAAAGACTTTCGACGAACCTGCAATATCGGTGATCGCGCCGCCGATCAGGCCGCCCGTACAAGATTCTGCGGTGGCAACGTACCAGCCTTTTGCCTTGCAAGCGTTAATCACTTCTGTGGCAAGTTTTGTTATATTTTCTGGGTAAATGCTCATTAAATGACCTGTTTTACGAAGTAGAGGATGATTAATGCAAAAATTCCGGCGAGAATGTCGTCTGCCATAACGCCAAATGCCCCTTTGATATTTTTGTCCATCCAGCTGATCGGCCAGGGTTTCCAAATATCAAACAGACGAAAGAGCGCAAAAGAGAGGGCGTAGAGTAGGGGGCTGGTTCCCGCAATCAGCAACGGTATCCACTGGCCCGCCACCTCATCAATGACCACTTCACCCGGATCAGACTTTCCTGTTCGGGCGAGGTAAGTTTTGGTTGCCAATATGCCGACGCAAAAAATAATAATGATGGCAAGGCCAAGCGCAACATCACCAAATAGATAATAAATGGCGAAACCGAAGGGTAGAGCGGCGAGGGAGCCCATGGTTCCCGGCGCCTTAGGGCTTAGTCCTGACCAGAACCATGTCGCCAGGATAACAGCGGGGTGCCAATTGCTGATCGTTTTTGATTGGCTCATTCAGGAAGCCTCACTGTTGCGATTGCCTGCGCGGCGATGCCTTCTTTGCGGCCGGTAAAGCCCAGCTTCTCTGTTGTTGTGCCCTTGATGGAAATACGGCTTTCCTCAATATCGAGGATTTCAGCGATACGTTTTTTCATGGCGTCACGATGTGGGCCAATTTTTGGAACCTCGCATATGATCGTCAGATCGATGTTGCTGATCTTACCGCCAAGGTCAGTGATTAGCATTCCTGCATGGCTTAAAAACCGGTCGGATGAAACCCCTTTCCATTGATCATCGGAGGGCGGGAAATGAGTGCCGATATCACCAGCACCAATGGCCCCAAGCAATGCATCCGTTAAAGCGTGAAGGGCAACATCTGCATCAGAATGCCCTTTCAAGCCTTTATCAAAAGGAATTTTGACACCGCCCAGCCACATATCCCGATTATCAGCGAAGGCATGCACATCAAAACCAAGGCCGCTGCGTATATCACTGAGCATTTGTGTCGTAACCTTTTGAATGTCGTCTTTGGTGGTGATTTTTATGTTTTTAGGATCACCGTCAATCCAGGTCACAGCTATGCCTGCTTTTTCCGCGAGAGCAATATCATCCGTGACATCTTCATCGGCGAAATCGGCATGTGCCTTTCTGATCGCCAAGTAGTCAAAGCATTGCGGGGTTTGGGCTGCAATGATCTTATTGCGATCCACAGTATGGGTAACTTCTGATCCATTTATCTGTTTAAGGGTGTCAACAATCGGTAGTCCAGGCAGTACTGCGTCATTGTTTTTGAGCGCACTTAGACATCTGTCAATCAAATCAGCGGAAAAAAAAGGCCGCGCCGCATCGTGAATAAGGATTTTTTGTGGGTTAAGGTCAGCAACACCTTCAAGGCCGTTTCTAACCGAAATTTGCCTCGCATCCCCTCCGGCAATCCACGGCAGAACATCCAGTCCTTCAACCGCCTGTTTATAGAGGTCTTCATCCAGTGGATTGATAATGACCTGAACATGATCAATGCCGGAATGGTTTGAAAAATTCTCAATTACATGCGCCAGAACGGTTTTATTCCCCAACGATAAATATTGTTTGGGAAAGTCCAATCCAGTGCGGGAGCCTGATCCAGCGGCGACAATAAGGGCGATAACAGTCATGGCGGGACCTTACGGGCGTTAAGCGGGACGTTCAATAAAAATGCGAAACCATTTTCAGGATTTGGTTGCGCTGCACCATGTTCGTCGCTATATTGCACAAAAGATAGTCACAAACGGTTTTGCATAAAAAATGACCATTACAGTCGGAAGCATATCTTTGAAGCACCCGGTCCTTTTGGCGCCCATGGCCGGAATTACCGATCAGCCGTTTCGAAAAATCGTGTCCCGTTATGGGGCGGGACTGGTCTTTTCCGAAATGGTAGCCAGCAAGGCTATGGTCGCCGAAACCCGCCGTTCCCTTCGTATGGTGAAATCGGAAGAAGATACGGAGCTCATGGCCGTCCAATTGGCGGGCTGTGATCCAGAGATTATGGCTGATGCAGCAAAGCTTAACGAGGATCTGGGCGCGAAGATCATTGATATCAATATGGGCTGCCCGGTGAAAAAAGTAACCTCCGGTATGGCTGGTTCATCCCTGATGAAAGATCTTGAACATGCAGGTAAAATACTGAAGGCAACGGTGAATGCAGTAGATATTCCTGTGACATTGAAAATGCGGACCGGTTGGGATGACGAAAACCGGAATGCGCCGGAACTTGCAAAAATTGCTGAAGATGCTGGTATAAAAATGCTGACCGTACATGGCCGCACACGATGTCAGTTTTTTAAAGGATCTGCAGACTGGTCCTTTATTGGTGAGGTCAAAGAGGCAGTGTCATTGCCAGTGATTGCCAATGGCGACATTCAATCGGTTCAAAATGCGGCGGAAGCCTTGAAACAATCCGGTGCAGATGGGGTGATGATTGGACGCGGAGCCTATGGTCGGCCGTGGTTTGTCTCTCAAGTTGCGCAATATCTGGATACAAAACAACAACCTGATGATCCAACTTTGCAGGAACAAAAGGGTGTGGTGCTTGAGCATTATCACGCTCTGATTGACCTTTATGGCGCCCATGTAGGCACCCGTGTCGCTCGCAAACATCTCAGTTGGTATTCAGAAAGACTGCCCGGCGGTAAAGAATTTCGCAGTCGGATTATTCGAATGGAAGACTGGCAGAATGTCTGCATTGAAATAGAAAAATTTTATAATGAACTCGAAACCACGCAAGAGGTAGCCTGATAATGAACCAGGCGGATACAAATAAAATCGCACAGACCAATAAAGGGCCTAACCCGCTCGCTATCCTCGCGGCTGTGCCGGATCCGATAATTGTTGTGGATGAAGACGGGTTTATTCCCTATGCCAATCCTGCAGGTGAAGAGTTTTTCTCTTCTTCTGTCAATATTCTCAAAAAAACACTTATTGAGAAACTGGTTCCCTTTGGTAGCCCGTTGCTTTCCCTGATTGAGCAGGTGCGCAAAAGCCATGATCGCGTGTCAGAATATGCTGTAGACATTGGAACACCTAAAATAGGGATGAAGAATGTCAATATTCAGGTGTCTTCATTGTTTGAAAACGGGCTTGTGGTTGTCCAGATTGAAGAGCGAACTATGGCATCCAAGATGGACCGACAGCTGACCCATCGCGGTGCTGCACGTTCGGTGACGGCCATGGCCGCAATGTTGGCCCATGAGGTGAAAAACCCCTTATCCGGTATTCGCGGGTCCGCGCAACTTCTGGAAATGAATGCATCTGATGGTGACAGGGCCTTAACCCAGCTTATTTGTGATGAAACCGACCGGATATGTGCGCTTGTTGATCGAATGGAGGCTTTCTCCGATGACCGGCCCATCGAGCGTGATGCGGTTAATATCCATGAAGTGCTGGAGCATGTGAGGCTTATTGCGCAAAACGGCTTTGCGAAGAAGGTTCAGTTTTCCGAGAATTATGATCCGTCCTTGCCGTATGTGTATGGCAATAGAGATCAATTGGTTCAGGTTTTTCTCAATTTGATAAAAAACGCGGCGGAATCGGTATCATCGCCTGGCGGTGAGATCATCCTGACAACTGCCTATAGACCGGGTGTTCGTCTTGCTGTTCCAGGAAACGCTAATCGGGTCCAGTTGCCACTGGAAGTTGGTATACAAGATAATGGTCCCGGTATTTCAGATGATCTTCTTCCCCATATTTTTGACCCTTTCGTGACCACCAAAACAGGGGGAAGCGGCCTTGGGTTGGCACTTGTCGCTAAAATTGTCGGGGATCACGGCGGCATCATCGAATATGATAATGGAACGGAAGGCGGTCATTTCCTTATACGCCTCCCTGTCTATCATCTCCCTCTTAAGAAAGAAGACTAAATGGCAGGCACAATTCTCGTAGCAGATGATGATCAGAGTATCCGTACAGTGCTGGATCAGGCGCTCTCCAGGGCAAATTTCACTGTGCGTTCAACAAGTAACGCAGCAACGCTCTACAATTGGGTTTTGGAAGGCGCTGGGGATCTAGTTCTGACAGATGTCGTAATGCCCGATGAAAATGGTCTTGATTTGCTGCCAAGACTGAAAAAAATTCGCCCGGAACTTCCCGTAATCGTTATGAGCGCGCAAAATACACTCCTCACCGCCATTAAAGCGACAGAACGTGGTGCCTATGATTACCTGCCGAAACCATTTGATCTAAAAGAACTTCTTCAGGTTGTTGAACGCGCCATCTCTAAACCGAAGAAAGTATCCCGTAGTCCTGTTAATGAAGAAGATGAAGAAGAGGCAAAAATTCCTCTCATCGGTCGCTCTCCCGCCATGCAGGAAATATACCGTGTTCTCGCCAGACTTATGGGAACAGACCTCACTGTTATGATCACGGGTGAGAGCGGAACGGGTAAAGAGTTAGTTGCCCGGGCGCTTCATGAATATGGCAAACGGAAAAACGGACCTTTTGTTGCTATAAATATGGCGGCAATTCCAAAAGAACTGATTGAATCAGAACTCTTTGGTCATGAAAAAGGTGCTTTTACTGGGGCGGACAGCCGGGCGGTTGGCCGATTTGAACAGGCGCAGGGCGGAACGCTGTTTTTGGACGAAATTGGAGACATGCCACTCGAAGCGCAAACAAGATTACTTCGGGTGTTACAGCAAGGGGAATACACAACCGTTGGCGGGCGAACCGCAATGAAGACAGATGTCCGTATCATTGCAGCAACCAATCGGGACCTTCGTCAATTTGTCCGTCAGGGGTTGTTCCGAGAAGATTTGTTCTATCGGTTGAATGTGGTGCCGTTGCGCCTTCCGCCGCTTCGTGAACGGGCCGAAGATATTCCGGATCTGGTTCGCCATTTCCTCAGCCTGACACAAGAAGAGGGTGCATCGGTCAAGAGTATCGATAACGAGGCTTTGGAAATTCTCAAAAAATACAAATGGCCGGGAAATGTTCGCGAACTGGAAAATATGGTTCAGCGACTTGTCGCTCTTTATTCTGAAGAGGTGATTGATGCAGGTGTCGTGGCGCAGGAGTTGCAGCCTTCAGCTAGTACGCCTGCAGTTGATGTTGTTCCAGAATCTGAAAATTTGGGATCAGCGGTTGAACGGCATATTGCAAAATATTTTGCGGCCCATCCGGGTTCTCTACCGCCATCAGGTCTGTATGACCGGGTTTTGCGCGAGATTGAAAGGCCTCTCATTACATTGTCACTGGATGCGACAAACGGTAATCAGATCAGAACGGCAGATTTGCTCGGACTTAACAGAAATACACTTCGAAAAAAGATCAGAGAGCTTGATATTCAGGTTGTCCGTGGCGTAAAGTGATGCTTAAATACAACATAGTTGCTATTTGGCCTTACTTTACATCATTGGGGACGCGAAATTCTAACTTTGGCCAACATTTCTGATCACTGTTTTTGGACATGTTTGTGATGTCCGTGCATCCAAATGTTCAAAATTCCCGCCAGAATTCTAGCCGGAATTCTCGATTTTCCCCCACCCATTGGTTTAAAAAGATAGGGCTTGGCCCTAAAACCTCTTTCGTGGTTGCACTTTTGGCCATCGCCAGTGGGATTGCAACTTATGGGTCCCTGACAGGGGATGACCCGAATATTACCCGGGGGCTGGTGATTGCCGATTTAATCATTCTTGTTTTGTTGGCAGGCATTGTCTCTCACCGGTTGATCCGGATGTGGCGTAAAAGCAAGATCGGAAAATCCGGGAGTGATATGCACCGAAGGGTGGTTAAACTCTTTTCTCTGATTGCTGTTGCTCCGGCGATTATGGTGGCATTGTTTTCGGCTCTTTTCTTTAATATTTATTTTCAGAAACACTTCTCCGATCCAGTGAATACGGCGGTATCGGAGTCTCTGGTCGTTGCTGATGCTTATATTAAGGAACACATTCAGAATATTCGTGCGGACGTATTGGGGATGGCAGCTGTCATAAACAGGATACCGTTGAAGGTTCTAAAAGACAGGCAACGCTTTGACCAATTTTTGAGCGATCAGGTAAATGCTCGAAACCTAAGTGAAGCCACGGTCATTGATGGGTCAAAACGTATCATCGCACAGTCAGATTTGAGCTTTCTGGTGGAATTTGACCAACTCTCTCCAGCATTAATTGAGGAGGCGGCAGTTTCCGATGTGGTGATCTCCACAAATGACACGGATGATCGGGTTCAAGCCCTTATCCGTCTGGATCGATTGTTTGATGGATATCTCTATGTTGGGCGTTATATCGAACCGCGTGTTCTTGAACATATGGAGAGGACGCGCAGGGCGACGGCTGATTACGAAAAACTAAAAGAAGATGGTCTTGGAATTCAAATACAGTTTGCCGCCATTTTTATCATTATTTCTCTGATGGTAGTTCTTGCGGCTGTTTGGTTCGGGCTTTCCATAGCCTCCAGGCTTGTCGGTCCTATTGAGGGATTGGTCAACGCGGCGGAACGTGTGAGGGAGGGAGATCTATCGGTTAAAGTCGACGAGCGGACCGCGTATGACGAAATGGCTATCTTGAGCCGAGCCTTCAACAGAATGACAGGTGAGCTTTCTTCCCAGCGCGAAGAACTTGTTCAAGCAAACAAAATGGCAGATGAGCGACGCCGTTTCACAGAAACAGTCCTTTCTGGTGTATCAGCCGGTGTCATAGGGCTCAATCGTGAGGGGCTCGTGACGTTGCCAAACAGAACCGCTGGATTGTTGTTAGGGCTGGAAACCAAAGAGATGATTGGACAACCACTACAACAGGTAGCGCCGCAACTAATGGATCTTCTTGATGAGGTAAGAGACCGGCCCCAGCGGATTGCAGAAGCACAGATACATCTTCAAACAACAGCAAGCCACCCTCATTTGCTGGTCCGGTTGGCCGCAGAAATGTCTGACGAAGGTATCCAGGGGTTTGTTGTGACTTTGGATGAAATCACCGAGCTGGTTTCTGCGCAGCGCATGGCAGCCTGGGGTGATATTGCCCGTAGAATTGCGCATGAAATTAAAAACCCGCTAACCCCCATCCAGTTATCGGCTGAACGTATCAAGCGTAAATATGGCAAGGAAATAACGAGTGATATTGAGACATTTCACAAATGTACCGATACGATTATTCGTCAGGTTGGCGATATCGGCCAGATGGTCGATGAGTTTTCTTCTTTTGCCAGAATGCCTGCACCAGATTTCAAATCAGCGAGCATCACAAAGTTGCTGGAAGAATCTGTTTTCTTACAAAAAGTGGCCCATCCGGAAATCAATTATGAGATTGGCAATTCGCTGCCGGACGCAATATGTCAGATTGACTCGCCCCAGGTTACCCGTGTCTTTACCAACCTTCTTCAGAATGCTGCTGATTCAATAGAAGGGCGGTTAGGCACAGAGGAAGAACCTGTCGAGGGTAGGATTTCTGTTCAAACTCATGAAGACGCTCAGCAAATAGTGATTGAAATTATTGATAACGGGCGTGGTTTACCGAAGGAAAATCGAAATCGATTGACAGAGCCCTACGTGACGCACCGCGAAAAAGGAACCGGGTTGGGACTCGCAATTGTCAGCAAGATTATGGAAGAACACGGTGGTAGTCTAACGTTAATGGACTCAGATCAAGGCACCGGTGCAAAAGTAAAAGTAACGTTTCTAAAAACTGAAGTGACGCATGAAGCAGGGAATGGATAGTTATGTCTGCGGATATCCTAATAATTGACGACGAAGCCGATATTCGAGACCTGATAGCAGGTGTCTTACAGGATGAAGGCTATGAAACCAGAGAAGCAGGAAACAGCGATGATTGCATGAAAGAAATCGGCAATCGACGTCCTAATCTTGTCATTCTCGATATTTGGCTTAGAGGCAGCCAACTGGATGGTATTGAAATACTCCAGGAAATAAAGAAAATTGCCCCTGATTTACCGGTTATTATGATTTCTGGACATGGAAATATTGAAACCGCGGTTAATACAATCAAGATGGGATCCTATGATTTTATAGAGAAACCGTTCAAGGCTGAACGACTTATGCAGGTTGTTGAACGGGCGATGGAAGCATCCCGGCTTAAGCGAGAAAATCAGGAACTCCGACAAAAAGCAGGTGAAGTTGTCGATGAACTAGTTTGCAGATCCAATGTCATGCTCCAACTTGAACAAGCCATTCAGAAAGTTGCGCCCACTAATAGTCGTGTCATGATTACAGGTGCGTCCGGAACAGGTAAAGAAGTTGTGGCACGTATGATCCACGCCAATTCCTTAAGGCCAAATGGTCCATTCGTGGCCCTGAATGCGGCTACTATGGCCCCCGAGCTTCTGGAAATACAGTTGTTTGGCGTTGAGGAAGGCCGCATGAATTCTGCAAAGGGCGCACGGCGCGGTTTGCTGGAGCAAGCTCATGGCGGGACAATATTCCTAGATGAAATTGCAGATATGCCATTGGAGACACAGGGGAAAATACTCCGGGTTCTCGTAGATCAGTCTTTTCAACGCGTAGGCGGAAGCGATAAGGTAAAGGTGGATGTCAGGGTTATTTCCTCATCCAGTCAAAATCTGAGTGAAGCGATGGGCAATGGCCGCCTTCGAGAAGATCTGTTCCATCGTTTAAGTGTTGTTCCATTGTATGTGCCAGAATTGAGGGAACGTCTGGAAGATATCGCGCCGCTCGCACGGTTTTTTATTGAAAGATTTGCCGGAAGTGCGGGTTTACCAGTTAGAAAAATTGGAGAAGATGCCATCGCAACTTTGCAAGCATCCCAATGGCCTGGAAATGTACGCCAGCTTAAGAATGTCATCGAACAAATCATGATCCTGGCGAGCGGTGAAAAGTCTGCGCCAATTTCATCGGACATGATTCCAGCAGATGCCGGGTCAGCAAATTCTGTCATTTCGGGGAAAAAAGATAATACGGAAATCATGACTCTTCCCCTTAGAGACGCCCGCGAAAAATTTGAAAAAGAATATTTGGAGGCACAAGTAAACCGTTTTGGAGGAAATATTTCGCGTACAGCCTCATTTGTTGGTATGGAACGTTCTGCACTTCATCGAAAATTGAAATCACTTGGATTACATAATAGTGAGCGTGTAAAAGAAGTAGAATAGCGACGAGACAGGAATAGAGGCAGGGGCGAAGCGAGCATGAGAGTTATCGTATGTGGAGCGGGGCAGGTTGGCTCAAATATTGCGCGGCAACTGGCACGCGAGGGAAATGAGGTGACACTCATTGACCAGGATTCTGATCTTGCACGCAAAATTGGGGATGAGTTGGATGTTCGGGCAATGGTCGGGCATGCATCGCATCCAGAGGTTTTGGAAAATGCAGGCGCAGCAGAAGCTGACATGCTGATTGCCGTCACCCATAGTGATGAAGTTAATATGGTGGCCTGCCAGGTGGCACACTCACTTTTTGATGTTCCTAAAAAGGTTGCTCGTATCCGCTCGCAACAATATCTGCAACCCATCTGGGCTGATCTTTATAGCCGGGATAACCTTCCGATTGATGTCATTACATCACCGGAAGTGGAAGTCGCAAACGCAATTGGACGTCGTCTGAAAGTACCTGGTGCATTTGACACAGTCTCTTTTGCGGATGGCTTGGTGCAGGTGATCGGTGTCCGGCTTGATGAAAGCTGCCCCATTGTGAATACACCGCTTCGGCAGCTAACCGAACTTTTCCCGGATTTGAACATCGTTGTCGTTGGTATATTCAGAGAAGGGAAAATGACCGTTCCCACCAGCAATGACCAAATGTTTCCAGGCGACGAGATATATTTTGCGGCGGATGTTGAGCATGTTGCCCGTGCCATGCCTTTATTTGGGCATGAAGAGCAGGAAGCAAGAAGTGTTGTGATTGTTGGGGGCGGGAATATAGGTCTTCACCTTGCCCGAACAATTGAGAAAACGATGAAAAACGTTTCTCTCAAAATCATTGAAAACACGCGGAAACGAGCTGAATTTATACAGGAACAGCTGGAGAGTACGATCGTTTTGCATGGTGATGCTCTCGACCCTGAAATCTTGAGTGAAGCGAACGTCAACAGAGCTGAAACAATTGTTGCCTTAACGAATGATGATGAAGTTAATATACTTTCTTCCTTGCTTGCAAAAGGTCAAGGCTGCGGCACCGCGATTACACTGATTAACAATCCGGTGTTTTCTGATCTTATGACATCATTGGGCGTTGATGTTGTCGTTGATCCAAGAGCGACAACAGTGTCTGAAATCCTGCGCCATATTCGAAGAGGGCGTATTCGAGGATTACATTCCTTTCAAGATGGTGCAGCAGAAGTAGTTGAAGGTGAAGCCTTGGAGACTTCTAAACTTGTCGGGAAAGAACTCAGAGACGTTAAACTACCACAAGGAACAATTATTGGTGCCATCATGCGCGGCGAGGAAGTTATTATCCCAAGAGGGAAAACAATTATCAAACCCAATGATCGGGTAGTTATTTTTGCGTTGAGCAATGCTGTCAGAAAAGTAGAAGAAATGTTTTCTGTCAGCCTGGAATTTTTCTAGGATCATGTTGCTCGCTCCGGTCATGACCATTCTCGGATGGTCGTTGTCTCTTCTTTCTGTCTTGATGTTGATCCCGTGCGTCTTCGGTTTGTCAGACGGTGAAGGGGGCGTCGCGTCCGCTTTTTTCGCATCAGCTATTGTGACAGCTTTTCTGGGTGGCGGTATGATATTCGCGAGCCGGATGGAAACAACCACCCTTGGCCGCCGGGAAACCTATTTGACAGCTGTTCTGATCTGGACGGTTATTCCGGCTTTTGCAGCATTGCCTTTTTACTTAAGCGGTGCAGTTGTTGATCCGATAGATGCCTATTTCGAGGCTATTTCCGGTTTCACGACCAATGGTGCTTCAGTCATTGATAACCTGTCGGAACAATCCAGAGCCATCCTTCTGTGGCGCTCACTAGTTCAATGGGTTGGCGGGTTTGCAATTATTATCTTTGTGTCTGCACTGGCATCCGCATTTGGTGTCCCTGGCAACAATCCGCTTAATCGAGCAATTGCAAAAAGTACGCGCAGACGGCTATCCAGACGGGTTCGATTTGCAGTTGTCTCCATTTTGCAGATTTATACAATTCTTACGGCTATCTGCATTGTTCTCTTGTGGTTTTCAGGTCTTTCCTCGTTTGAGGCTCTCTGTTACGGCTTCAGCACGCTGTCTACGGGGGGATTCACCGTTACAAATGATGGACTTGAGCTATTTGAAAATCGCTTCACCGAAACTGTTCTTATGTTTTTCATGATTATCGGTGCCATTAATTTCAGCCTGCATTGGGCCTTCTTTAACGGGGATCGTAAATCCTACTTCAATAATCCAGAATATCGGTATCTGTTATATGTGTTGATTCTCAGTAGTTTGGCGGTGTTTGTTGTCATGAATGCTGAAACAAACATGCTGCCTTTTCAAAATATGAGATATGCCTTTTTCAATACAGTTTCAGCACTCACAACAACTGGGTATATGATGCCCCCGATATCAGAATCGGGTGAGTTTTTCTGGCCGGTTGGTGTCATGTTTTTGCTGTTTTTTATGATGACCATCGGTGGGTCAACAGGATCAACATCGGGCGGTATCAAACTGATGCGCATAATACTGCTTCTCAAACAAGGAGTGGCTGAAATTAAGAGACTGAGTTTTCCGCGTGCAATAGTTGTTCTGAAATATGGGGAAACCTCGATAACCCGCGAAAATCTCCTGTCCGCGTGGGGTTTTTTTTCTCTCTATTGCTTCAGTATCATTGTTGTCTCTTTAGGATTAACACTTGATGGCCTGAATTTTCAGGCGGCTCTGTCCCTTTCTATTGCCAACCTTGCCAATGCCGGGGCTGCGGTTACATCTCTAATGACGGGCTTAGGCGTGGAGGGGGCAGATTTTGTTTCCTATGCTGCATTACCATTAGGGTCAAAAATTCTCCTTTGTGTTACCATGCTTGTTGGACGATTGGAGTTTTTTGCCGTACTGACTGTTCTTAATCCTGCCCTATGGCATCGCTAATGAAGGTATCAAAATGTCTCGAATTGCCTATGTAAATGGTCAGTATGTGCCACATCAACACGGTGCTGTTCATATTGAAGACAGAGGATTCCAGTTTGCGGACGGCGTGTATGAAGTTGTACCGATTGTGGCAGGGAAACTCATTGATGAAGGCGGACATCTGGATCGATTGTGGCGCAGTATGAATGAGCTACAGATTGACTCTCCGATGAACAGGCATCCGATGCAACTGGTCATGCGCGAAGTGATCCGGCGAAACGGTATTATAAATGGACTTATTTACATGCAGGTCACGCGCGGTGTCGCCCCGCGGGATCATCCATTTCCAAAAT
>PJEL010001281.1_pt1 | contig 26204 bp, 24 predicted proteins | sample 1853271 | NCBI WGS metagenome assembly PJEL01 (sample SAMN08108733, study PRJNA415343) | Invertebrate metagenome, whole genome shotgun sequencing project. | host: Globobulimina | place: Sweden: Gullmar Fjord | collected 2015-08
TGGAACTGCCCAAAGGCAGCGGACATAAACGCTAGGAGGTCATCGATCTCTTGCGCACTTTGTGCTGCGCAAGTGATGGTTATAGGGATCGGTACAACGTCCATTATGCGGACTATTTGTACCCCATCTTTTGTCTTAGTATTCCACCCTCCAGTCAGACTTCCAAGAGAAGCAGGAGTGTACTCGTAGCCACCGTCTTGAATAAATATCTGAGGAGGGTTCTCACGCATTCCAGAAAAGAACCTGGAAATCTGTAGGTGCCTAGCTTGGGGATCGTCGGATAGAGATTCGTTTATGACATAGTTAGCAGTAAACGTAGCAAACTTTTCAAAGAACGGTCTGAATTGGCCTTCCGGGTGGATGCACGCTTCCAGATATTTTTGAATGGTTAGCTTTGTAACTTTAAGATATTGAGTTATATCCTGCGCGTACAGCCCCTGGATAGCAGACCGGTCCATCTGATCCAGTCGAACGAAGTGAGGCTTGGGGCGTACGTCTTCTCTATTCACAGAACTAACCTTCGTAAGGTTTCTTTACTCGACCATGTTTTAAAAATACGTTGTACATTGCTTTGTAGTACTCACCGTACTTTTTGTGCCCGAATAGTTTTCCAGAAACTGCGTCTTCTCTAGACTTCTTCAACTTTTTCATCACGTTTTTCTTGAATGGAGACATCCAGAAATACATGCTCGTTGTGAATTGCTTAGAGCGCCCTTCCAGGTAGTCGTCGGTGACTTCACCTTTTAACCAGTACCTCTGTGCAATAGACAGTCCGTAGGCTTGGTTCTCAAAGTGAGCACGGAAGAACCCGAAAGGAGGAAAGCTTATCAGCAAGAACGACAGGATAAAAATAATCCCTGACCACCAGGGAAGCCACACGAAGAAAGGCCAGCTAGCTACTAGGATAGGCACACAGTAGATTGGTGTGCCCAATAAGTACAGCGCACCAAAGAAGAACCTAGTAAGTCTTTTCGCTTGATAGGAATGAAGGGTTTCATGTGGAATAGCGTTCCACATCCCCTTGTTTACTGTGTCTCCGCCTGGCTGGGCGATCCCAAATCCGATAGTGGTCCAGTAGTCTTTCATGTAGTACGGGTTGCCAAACACTTTGAGGACTGCCCCAAAGAGTTTATGCATCTTGGAAGAACTTTTCGGAATCACTTTGGTTTTGGGAGAGAACTTCCTTGCGGTGGCAAGGAGGTCGTCAAACAGTGTATCATTGCTAGGCATCTGCCTACACCTGTCAGTAAGTCTATTAAAAGGTAACTTGTGTCGATACTATTTACGCAAGTTGTTGGATTTAAAAGACTGAACCCCTAGGGTGTGTCTCCTAGGGGTTCATGAGAGGGAAGGAGCTTGTGTATTTATAGAAAGGTGAGATGCTCCAGACCTTACCTTCCACTAGATCTTAACTTGTTATTTGATAGGACGGTGCGGGAGGAACTAGCCGTTGAACACTAGCATTTTTATTGTGCCGCTAACCACAACTTCTTCTGGCTGTACCAGCGGTGCAAGGGCTTTTCCAAACCTAGACCCTGGAGGAGCATCCTCTGTAGCTTTCTCTGCCTTACCGCCTGTAGAGGAGACAAGCAGGTCACCTGCCAGTATACTTCCTGCTTTCGTTGTGCAGTTGACTGGTACTGTGCCGCTCATGGCAACTTTAACCGTGTCGCCAACATCCTCCTCTGGCATAGAGTCTCCTAGAGTTAGCCCAGGTTGCGTAGAGATCACTCCGAGCACTGTCGCATCTGCTGTCGTGTCCGCCGCAATGGCTTTCCCTTCGGAGTCGACAACGACTACTGTACCTGGCGGTAGATACTCTGGGTCTACTGCTGATGGGAACACTTCTGCAACGTCCATAAATGCAGTTGTCCACGCATACCCGAAGCAGGTTCTATCTGATCTAACCTCAAAAGCCACTTCCCGGTTGGCAACGTTCTTTCCGGTTACACTAAACAAGCGTATTAAATTTGTACCCGATGCTATGTCCATGTTCGTGTGGAAATTAACTAGGTGGCTTCCTGTTGCAACTGTTGACTTTAATCCTTGATGCCAAGTGCTGAGGACAGCCCTTTTAGACTGGTTAGGTGCTATCACATGAAGTGACGAGGTGTGTGCAGAGGGCGCATTGTAGGTAGACCACCTTCCCCCTCCTGATGAGTAGCCACCACCTATTACCAGGTTGCTTGGGTCGTAGTGTTGCACACCACTTTCCCCGCCTATTGCACACAGCATACGACTGTTAGAGGTGTTCCCTCTGAAAATTAATGCATGTTCTGTGGTGGGATGCGGTAGTTCTATGGTAAACGTGTCTGCAACCGGGTCCGCTTTCATACGTAACCCCTCAGAACCAGCCACCTTGAAGGGCTCAAATATTATGTAGTCGTTTGCATTGAGAGTTAACCCACCACCACTAGACTTGACTTCTAACCCGTAGAGACTGCTTACCTCTGAACCACCCGTTGTACGCCCAAGTAGCGTTAACACAGGTTCTGCCGATGATCCGTTGAAGTCTGCTCCAAGAGTAAGTTTTCCAGAGAACTCTTGGCTTGGTGTCAGCAATGCTGTGTTCGGACCTATCCTACACACGGTTGTGACGCTATCGGGGGCGCTCTCACTTCCAATTGCGTATAGGTCACGTGAAGGATTGGTGACTGGTGTGGTCTCCTGCCCTTTAATCACTCTGAAGTAGTTGGTATACGGTGTTGTGGCATTGCTGTTATCGGAATCCACTATAGCGTACACGTCTTCTGTACTAGAGAGCCCTCCACCTCCACCACCACCACCCCCATAGTTCAGAGCAACCGCTAGGTTAAGCATGTCTGACTCAGAAGCGTCGTTGTCGATACTTCTGATTGCATCAGCGGAAGCGTCGTCACCTATGTAACCACCTGCACGAAGTGCATAGATAATCATATCCCCAACGCGATTAGACAAAAACGGTACACGCATAACGCAGTTCTCCTATGAGTAGGCACCCCTAGGTCCCTATCTTATAAGATAACAACGTTAAGCGGACGATTTAGTAGAGGGTAGCTACTCGCAGGTGGGGTCTTTTCTGGACGTGTACTTTTTGATAACTACTCTAGCGGCTACCAGTATCTTCGGCAGATGGATTTCGACCAATTCTATCTGGGCTAGTACTGCTGTAGCGACTGCCAACTTTGCCAGTTCAGTCTCTGATACCGTTTCAAACACCTGCTTTCGTAAAAGCTGGTCACGGTAATCCGCTGTAGGTGTTCGTATTAGCGACAGCATTTTACTAATCAACTACAACTACCCGCAAAGCACGTCTGAGACGGCGCACAATGGTTTCCGCAGGAGCCACAGTTGTAACTTCCTGTACCCAAGTAGACAACACAGCCTGGGTGGGTTCCTTCGCATCCTTGTGGTGGGCCTAGGCCATCAGGTAGACAGCACCCTCCGCTGTAGGTAGATCCTCCCATTGCAGCACAATCGCAGTCTTGTGGGCAGTTGTTAAGGTTCTCACCGCTAATAGGGTTACAGTGACCATCTCCACAGAGGGGAACCGTACAATCGCTGTCACAAGTCCAAGAGTTAGCACCGTCGTCGCAAGCTTCTCCATGGTCTGGGTAGTTTACACCGTCATGGACAAGAGCATCTCCACAAAATCCAGAGCAGTCTGAATAGCAGGTTGCGTCATCAACGTTGTTTCCGTCATCACATGCTTCTTCTACAGGTGCTTGTTGCAAAATTCCATCACCGCATCGGGTGTTACAGCCTGCGTAGCATGTCGGATCACTAGCGGTATCGCATAGTTCTACCCCAATAAAAACGTGCCCGTCTCCACATGAAGCCAACTGACAAGTGCCCCCTACACCATCGGGGCAAAGATCTCCGTTTAGCCCGTTGCCATCGTCGCAGCCTTCTACGCCAGATTGTATGAACCCATCTCCACAGGTAGCCAGTAAACATGTCCCTTGGGGGCCGTCAGGGCAGCTATCAGTTACGTTCTGGTTTCCATCGTCGCAGTCTTCCCCAGTCTCCACTTGACCATTTCCACAAACAGCACCGCCGCCTACGCAGCCAGCGATATCCCAGCTACAGTCAGTGGCGCACAGTAGAACCCCTTGCGCTTGACCAATAGACACGCAGGTCTGGTCTCTTAGATCTGAGCCATCACAGGTTTCATAACCTAAGCTAGTGGGTTCAGTACCTTCTGCTGTGCTATCCCCGCATAGGGAACACTCTGATACGTCAAACGCACATGTTGCCGTACATCCCAACACCCCTTTGGTATACCCACGGGAACTACAGCTATTTCCTGCCAGGTTGGTGTTGTCGCACTCTTCGTCCGTGTCAATGATCCCATCCCCGCACCAAGGAACTCTACAGTCGGTACGGCAAGCATTAGGACGTGAATCGGAATTGTTTTCTCCGTCGTCACATACCTCTCCTAGATCTATGACGCCGTCCCCACAGTCTCCGGGATTGGAGTTGTTACCGTTTTCATTAGCGTTCGTCTGATTCTCGTTGTCGTTTACACCGCTGTCATCAAACCCCTGTCCCGCAGATGTTCCACAAGCAAACAAGAAAACAAAAATGAATGGAATTAGTTTTAATGAATTGTACACTGGTTCCTCCTTTTACGTTCGCCTTCGTATTAAATTTGTGCACGAAACTTGCAATGTCAAGGGAGGGAGGGGTAATTACTAAAAATGGGGGCTGGCACCGAGCGTAATCACGTATGGCTGTTAACGCTTACGCTAGTCTAAGGAGGGGTGGGGCTATAGGAAGGATCTTAGACCGTTTGGTGCCAGCCCCGTAACTCAATCACATGGTTGTTACTTCTACGTTCTCGTCGTGTATCTCTATCCATGTCTCCTCCACTGAGAAGAACATGCTCTTTAGCTCATCAAATTCTATCAAGTACCAAACTGATTCTCTTGTCGCGCTAGTTTCTGAAACGGACGCCTTAGCGCCCTTATAGAATAACAGCCGGTACTCAGCCCAGCCTGGGTGCTCTTTTTTATTTATATCTGGGTGTACTGCCAACTGGACCCTATCATCTTTTTTAAACAGCGGCCTGTGCTTCACCCTGACCTTATCGCCATCTAAGATAGCCAGGAGGCCCTCTTCCCGGTTTAGCTCTGCTATTAGTAAAATCTGGGAGTGCCCAGGCACACAACCTTCGTAGTCGTGTACCCCCACCACTTTTACGGGCTGAAGGTCGTCCTCTTCTGGGTCCGCAACCTTCAAGGGCTTTAGTATACCTGTGTCTTGAAGATATTCAAAGAACGGGTTCAAATTTAAGAACGCGTCTACCGTTGTTGGGTACACAAAGTCCCCAACTTTAATCTCGTTCGCCACTTAGCACCTCTCTGTCTAAGTACATCTTTGGAAGCATACTATCTGGTTTCCAGGTCTGCTTCATTTCTTCGATGTCTTTTACAGTTTGGTACTTACCAAGCTCTGTGTAGTCGTCGTCGGTAATAGGCTCAGTTTGGAAAAATACAATCTGTGCCACTCTTCGCCCAACCACTAACGGGATAGCGTGGTACCTAGAATTGTTGGTTATTTCCATTGTCCAGCGATTGCAATAACCAACGTCTCCCATTCCAGCGCAACGTGCGGTTTCTAGAAAGTTTCTTCCTACACTGGAACGCGCTTTCATCATAGTAGTGATGTCGTTCCCACAACCACCAATAAACTCAGAGGTATGCGCTAGAATCGCTTCACCCGGCCCTATCCAAATTACCTCATCCTCCGGTTTAATGTTTTTGTAAGGCCAGTCTTCTTTAAACAGTGCTTCTTGGTTGAGGGGCTGCTCTTTGGAGGGTGCAGCCTTTCCTAACTCCCACAACCTATCCACGTGGTCTTTATCGTAGGGATTATACACCACGTTACCGTTAGGAAGGACAGGCAGCTCCTTGCCACTGTCCATCTTGCCTGGTTGTGCTTCTCTCCAGTAATACGGCCCAAGCGTAACGTCGTAGCTGTTGGTTCCCAGGTTTTTTATCTTGAAGGGGTCGATTAGTATTCGCCCTTCCTTCATCAATCGGAGGATTGCTGGTCTGCTTAGGAGGGATCTCTCTATCATGTGGTTACTCTTCTGCGAGCTTGAATTTTCGCCCTTTTACCTTGCTGTAGTAGTCTTCTTCGTCGGCCACACTGGTCACTAGAAACTTGGTGCCATCCATCTCGATAGCGCCAGTGTCTGTATTGACCATCACCCACGCACCACGTTCTCCCCATATGTAGGTCTCTTGTTCATACTTTTTAGCTATTCTTTCTACTTCGTCTGGTTCTATATCCATCAAAAAGATGCTCTTCTCTGAAACACCGTACTGGCCTACGATAGGAACATAGGCAACGTGCTCAGCTTTGAGAAGGTCCATCATCTCTTTGGTGCGTTTGTTATTCTCTGCATGGGAGAGAGTGTCCCTCGATGCAGACACAAACCCGAAGGTTCCTTTCTTGAAATGACTAAAAACTCGGCCTAATGACGCGCCGCTTTTTCCCCGATTTACATCTTTTGTCATAGTAACTCCTAGGTGTGTTATATACTAACTATCAATAAATTTAGATGCATTGGGGTTCATCCAGATACAGTCTTCCCTTTTCTGCTTCTTTTTGACGTTGCCATCACCTTGTAGGTTTGTATACCTAGTTCTAGCAACAGAATAACATACCTGGCTGAAGTCTATCTTCTTCCAGCCTTCTTGTTCCAATCGGAGGTAGATTTGGTTGGCGTAGCCTGATAGGACTGCCATTCCTTCTACTTCTAACAAGCGTGCTACCAACTTCCGATGGTCATCGTCGTCCATCTCGTGGGTGTACCAGCCATCCCGCCGTGTACCGTGGGTGTAAGGGGGGTCTAAGTAAAACAGGGTGTGGGGTGTGTCGTAGCTGTCTACAAGTTCCGACCAATCTACGTTCTTGATGAGAACGTCTTTGATCCGATCTCCAACTCTATCTAGCGCACGGATAGCCTCGATGTACGAATTAACAGGTTGGGCCATCCCCCGTGAGCTTGTGTTGGTTACCAATCCCCACGAAGTCCTGTCAATCATACCGCCAAACGATTGGCGAGAGGTGACAAAGAACTTCCGTGCACGTTCTAGAGTGGTGTCCTCATCGTCGGGAACCCTGTCTATTTTTCTTTCTTCTCGGCTGTACGGGGTAAGCCACAGTAGTTCTTTAAGCTTATTGCGTAAGCGTTCATCCTTAATTGCAGTGAACACCGCAACAAGACACTTATCTAGATCGTTGTAGACTTCTACGTCGCTCTTGGGCTTGTCTAGTAGGACGCTTGCACCGCCACCAAAAGGCTCCACGTAGGTTTTATGTGGCGGCAGGTAGGGAACTATCTTTGAACGCAAATGCCCCTTTCCTCCCATCAGCTTGAGAGGGGACCTTAGCTTTCTTGCGCGTTTACTTGCCATTACCTAAATGGGATAACCTTTTTGACCGAAGTTCCCATCTTTTTTACAGTTTCGTACGCAACATCTGCATTTTGGAACGCCCGTCTTCCGTCTTCAAGAACAATCAGATTGTTCGGCCCGATCTGATGCACCGTTTCATAGGTTCCCAATTCTGCGATGCCTAGCTCTGTACCGCTACTGTTAACAAAGAAATGGTCTGCTTTATCGACAAACACCCCTACCACTTTACTACTGTTCCTGTACCGAAGCGGTTTTGGAGCTACGTTGGGCCTCGTAAGCTTTAGATCAGCACTTTCGACCACTTCGCCGTCGTCGTATAACGTTACCAGCGTGTCCCCGTTGCGCAGACCAACAAGCCTGGTAAGCTCAGTGCCATTCATCTTCCTGAACATTGTGAAGGAACGTCGCTTCTGCTTGGGAGGGAACGCTACGTAGCGGCCATCGTCAGAGATAGCTACTGCCACGTCGTCTTCTGCGGACACTACCCCAATGACGTTTCCTACAGTAGTGGAGAACTTGTCAAGGAATGACAACGAAACATACTGTCCCTGGTTGTCGTCAGAGCCCACAACAAAGCTACCAGAGGTAGCTACAAGGTCCACATAGTTCCAGGCGGCTTTACTTCCAACAGGCGGCGAGGGGAAGCTGTCCAGTTTCACTTGTGGTGTCACTCCCACGTAGTAAGTAGTAGCGTCTTCCAGACCGATCTCTTTCTCTCCGAAACGCAGTTTCGTTCCGCGCTTGTCGGCATACTTTCGCATCTCTTCAAGTCGTGAGGCCACGACAGAGTCTATGTCCGACAACTTTTCTTTTATCTGTGCTTGTTTATCATCAAGGTCGGTTATCTTTTCTACCAGCTTCTCCCGATTTACTTTCTTTATCAGCGTACGAATCTGTGTGTTGAGAATGATCTCTGCCTGGTCAGCATTCAATCCTGGGATCTTAGTCATCAACAATTTAGCGGCGGTCTCTGCGGAGTCTGCCGAAGTGAGTACTTCTTTAACCGCCTCGATGTTGTCGATAGCTTTCAGCTTGGCGTCCTCACCCTCACGCTTTTTGAGAGTCTCCGCTAGATCATTGTCCAGTACTACTTTCTCCACACGTTGGCGGAAACTAACGAATACCTCTAGGATCTCTTTGAGAGAGTACATCTTGGGTGTCTTCTTTGCACCCAATGCATAGAACTGGTAGCTCACTGAGGTTTTCAGTAAGGGGAGCACCCTGTCTCGGATGATCTTTTGGTCCGTGAACTCCACCGTGATCCGGGTTTCTCTTTCTAGAGACCCCTCATCATTAGCAGGAGAAGACAGTAGTTTCCGCTCTGCAAGCTTGCGCGTCTCTTCTAGGAACCTTCCCTTACGAAAGCCAGGGGCCAGTCCTGTTACCACCAGACGGCTTTTCTTACTGGTAACCTTTTCAAAGTTGTAGACGCATGTAAAGTCTAGCCGTCCTTCTCCATTCTCGTACAACTTTACTAGGGCTGCTTTATTAGAGGACAACGCACCCGATCCGTAGTCTGGACCTTTGATGATACCCACCAGGTCTTGCGTGGTACAGTCTGGGTTCTTCATCAAGAACAAAACAGCGTCAATTACTTCTGTCAGGTTGTGCGGGGGGATAGACGTAGACAGCCCAACGGCCACACCTTGTGTCCCATTGATCAGCAATAGCGGTACTCTGGTCAGAAGAATACGTGGTTCTTCGTGCTCTTCTGTGAACGACCTGTCCATCGGGGTGAGTCCCACGTCGTCCATCATTCTGTCGCCAAGGGGGAGCAGTCGTGTTTCCGTGTAACGTGGGGCGGCGTAACCAGTTTCTATCAGGCTTGTCTTGCTACCGAAGTTACCAATACGTTCTACCAACGGGTAGCGTAGCCATGCTAAGTTGACCAGCGTGTCATAAATTGCTGAGTCTCCATGAGGATGGTACTTCCCCATGGTATCACCAACAGCGGTAGCACATTTAACAGGTATGGCTGTACTGCCACGGCGCATAGATTGTAGCGACCAGAGAATACGCCTTTGTACAGGTTTAAGGCCATCACGAATATCTGGCAGGGCACGATCTTCTAGAACGTAGAGTCCGTACTCACGCATCGACTCTCGAACGACATCACTCGTGTCTTTTTCTTGCTTGATGTCGCTCATTTGGCACCTCTAATATTGAGGATTACTTTCCTAGCAGTAGAGTCCATTCCCATATACTGGAGTACAAGGTCTTGGTCGGTTTTGCCGTTCCATATCACTCGACAGACGCTACGCGTTTTACTATTCATCGCATAGTCACGCAGGTCCACTGGATTCGACTCCCCCAGCCCCTTGAACCGAGCTAGACGGAACTTGGCCACCTTTCCCAGCTTTTCTTTCACTTCTTCTGCCGTGTTACCGTATACACGTGTGTTTGAAGTTACTCCCATGAAAAGTGGGTTCAGTACCACACGTAGTCGGTCGTCCTCGATTATCTTAGGCAAATACTTTACAAAGAACGCCAACAACAACGCCAGGATATGTTTTCCGTCTGGGTCAGCGTCCATTAGCAAGTATATAGTCTTGTACCTGCATTTCTCCAGGTCGAACGCTGGACCTATGCCCGTACCCAACGCTTGCGTAATGCCGCTTAGTTCGCTGTTCTTTAGCACCTCGTCCAAGCCGCCTTTACGAGCAGCGTTCATAACTTTTCCACGCAAAGGGAACACTTCTTGAAAGTGGATCCCCATTTTCTTATTCTTCCCCGGCATAAGAACTCTAGCATTCTTAACTGTACCAAACGCGGAGTCACCTTCCACGATGTACAGTTCTCTAGAGTTGTTGTCACAGTCAGGTGCTTCACATAGCTTTCCGGGGAGGATGCCCCGTGCACCTTGTTTCACCTTTGTAGACCGGATGGTGCGTTGCAGCGTTCTGAATTTGGTACGTGCAGTAGCCAGGTCTGCTGCACGTTCTACGATTGTTTTTATAACAGCGTTATTGGCTGCGGCGAACTTACGTATAGACGCCTCTACCGGTTGCTGCACAGCGGATTCAACTTCGGAGTTACCCAGCTTAGTCTTGGTTTGTCCACGGAATTCGGGTTCTTTTACATGCGCGTGGATAATACCTACCAACCCATCACGTAGGTCTTCTCCTTTGACCTTCGTTTTCTTGTCCACAAAGTCGGCCAGTACCTTCTGTATAGCCTTTTTAGCTCCTTGGACATGTGTTCCATGGTCAGGAGTGGGCACCACGTTGACGAATGACCGCCATAGCTCCCCACTTTCACGGTTGGTCCACGCAAACACTGCGTCCACTTCATCGGTAGAGACCGTAACAACCTCTTCGTGTACCATCTCGTTGTCTTCACCGATGAGGCTTTCGAGCATGTCTGCAAGGCCGTTCTGTGAATAGAATACCTCTACATCTTGCTGGTCAATCTTCAACTCAATCCTTAACCCAGGGCACAGGAACGAGACGTCACGCAACAAGTTTCTAATCCGTCGCGGGTCAAACTTCACACGCTTGAAGATAGAAAAGTCTGGTCTGAACTTTACGACCGTTCCTTTCTTTAGCTTGTTCTTCACGCGCTTGACCTTATCAACTGCTTCGCCTTTGTTGAACTCTTGTGAGAATACTTTACCACGCCGCTTGGTCCAGACGGTTAACTGTTCTGAGAGTGCGTTGGTAGCTTTAATACCCACGCCATGCAGCCCACCGGTAGCACTTGTGTACGCACCGCGCCCAAACTTTCCGCCTGAATGCAGCTTTGTAAAGATGGCGGTAATCGTTGGGACGCCCGCCTTTGGATGCTTAGACACCGGAATGCCGCGACCGTCATCGATCACGACAGCCGTTTGGGTCTCGGTATCGAGCTTCACACCTATAGTAGATACATGACCGTCCATGTATTCGTCTACGGCGTTATCGATTACTTCTTTGAGAAGGTGATGAAGACCGTCGATCCCAGTATCCCCAATATACTGTGACGGACGTAGCCGGATGTGCTCCAGGTCTTCAAGTATCTCAATGTTGTTGGCGTCGTAAGCGGATTTTCTTGCCATTTTTATCCTATGGGTGTCTGGGCCTCATTCCAGAACTTTGTATACTTATACCTAGCATCCAGGTATTTGAGCGCAGTATCAAGTGGTCCGGTATTAACTTCGATCAGAACGCTTTTCGATCCACATTCCTCGCATCTTCTGTTCTTTGGCCAGGATTTTTCAGTTCTTTTCGCTCCGCAGTCACGGCACAATACAGTGTAGTCTTCAAGGATGTCAACTTCTATCTGTGTTCCCCAGTTGGGGCCGATAGTGAAATCTGCCTTGAAGGGCACTTGGAACCTGACGCCAAAGTCTTTAAATATGTCAGGGTCTGTCATAATTTTGTCGACTACCTCTATGTATTCCTCTACCTCTGGGAAGGGAACCTCTGCGATGATGCTGTCGTGCACGATGTTAATAAGTCTCCAATCCTTGCTGTTATCAAGGATGTGGTCTTGGATGTTGATACATGCCATCAAGTTCGTGTCACTAGCTACGCTTTGGATAGGGGCGTTTCTGCATACGCGGTCTTCGTATCGTTTATGCTTGCCAATGTCTGTCAGTATTCTTTTTTCACCAGCATCGAAAAACTCATTGTCGCTTCCAAGGATAAAGTGGGAGACCAGATGCCGTCTTCTCCCGATTGGCGATTCTACAAAGCCGTTGTTAAATCCTTGCGTCTCAATCCAAGATAACCACTTTCTGGCTTCAGGGAACTGGCTGAGGAATTTTTCTTGGTAGGCTACTGCGTCGTTGTACGAAATATTCAAGCGTGCGGACAGTCCGAACGCGCTCATCCCATAGATAAGACCGAACACGATTGCCTTAGCCGCTCCACGCTCTATACCTGTAACATCCTGCGGCTTTTTACCGAAGATCTGCGCAGCCGTTTGTCTGTGGAAGTCACCTTCCATCATGAGCTTGATGAAGTTTTCTTTCGTTGGGTTTTTACTATAGGCTTCTCTGGCTAAGGCTACGTTGCGGAAAGCGGAAAGCAGGTTCGGGTCTCCGGTCATCTCAGCGAGCCACCGTACTTCTGCTTGTGAGTAGTCAGCGCAGACTAGTACGTATCCTGGGTCGGTTACGTACAACCCTTTGATAGCCCGTGCCATCTCTGTCTTTCCCTTTGGCACGTTTTGCATGTTGGGCGAGTCACAGCTAGTTCTAGCAGTGGCAGTAAGGTGGAAGTTGTACCGTGCTCTCACCCGACCGTCTCGCATATCCGGATGCTTTTGCAGCAGTTTATAAATTCCCTCGATGTAAGTCCCTCTGAGTTTGTCTAGAGCACTCCACTCAGCAAGTAGGTCTACTTCTAAGACCCCTTTATGTTTGCCGAAGAAATCTTTACCAATAGATGGTCGCCCTGTTTTTGTCGCCTCTGCCGCTAGGTTGAGGACGTCGATGTAGAGCGCGACTTTCGATTTGGCTTTATTGATATGGAACGTCCATGGCGCTGTTTTCCGCGATCCCCAGATGCCGTTCAGCCCTTGTGTCTTTCTGTCTCCAGTGATCAGTAGTTGATTGGCTTTCTTAACCGTTTCTAGACCGTACAACTCTGATTCTAGTGCACGTTGTCGTTGGAGGATCGGTGACTTAGGTGTCATAAGAAACCGAATACGGTCTACGTTCACGCGGTTTCCATTCCGTTCCATCTGCGCTGCAAAGGCAGACTTCTTTCCGTGTAGACATACACCAAGGCGTTTCAGCTTATCCCTGTAACCCTCTGTAGTGGCGAACGCATCCTGCATAGAGTACAGCCGGTTGGTGACGTAGCAGTCCATCGCGTTGTATTCACATAGCGGAACAAGCGGGGCTTCTGCTAGCCTGCCTTGGTTTCTCAACTTTACTATAGCTGCGATGTCTTCGTCTTCGTAGCCTTTAAACCCTAGCCATTCATCTGACAGGTTCTTGAGGCCGAAGGCTCTACCCAGCACATCTTTTCTGTTTTCGTTGATCGCATGCGCTCTGAGCATGGTGTCTTCTAGTGGAAACGCACGTAAGTACACACCGAAGCTATCCAGAGTAACTGCGCACTCAAACTTGAGGTTGTGGCAAACTATCGAACTAAACGACACGTTTTTGGTAGTGAAGAACTTGGTCAGGAGCGCCTTCACCTTTTCAAACTCTTCTCTGTTCCAAGGACTTTCCGGATGTTGATATGGGATGACCACCCCGTGATCTTCTCGATACGCGAAGCCTATTGTTAATATTCTGTTGTTTATCCTTGTGGTACCATCTGTTTCGTAGTCCATCCCAATTATGTCGTTCTTAGTAAGCTTAGTCACCAAGAACTTGAGAAATTGGTGCACCCCTTCTACGGTTGTAAGTATCTTCGCAGGTTTCCCTCTGTTGCTGTAGTCAACTACGCTGCCTTTAGCTCTCATGAACGACTTGGCAATGTCCTCTCGCATGACCGATCCGGACAACGGATTTCTACTTACATACGCAAAGTGGTAGGTTACTGTGGCAGGGTACTCGGTTCCATCAGGAGTTCGGATTATATAATCCAGCCCTCTGAGTTTAGACATTGGGGTTTTAGGGTCGAGCGGTTCTTTGGTCTTCGGGTCTAGAGCTAACCCATAAGCTGCGGACCTTCCACAGATTACTATTTGCTTTGGTTTGATTTTTTGTACATCAAGCAGAATGTTAGACTTGCAGCTATCAATTTCTTTCGGGGTGGGTGTACGATCTTTCGGTCTTCCCATCGTTTCTTGCACAGGTCTGCACCGCACCACGTTACCGTAGGCCACCCCGTTTTCGGATCCATTTAATTGAACGACAGTTCTACGTAGAATCTTCCCAGACACACCTACTACTGGGCGTCCTACTTCATCTTCAGTATATCCTGGGGCTTCGGCAATGAACATGACATCGACTTGGTTGCCATGAACTTCTGTAGTTACCTGACGGTTGGTGTAGTTGCTGTCTTTTAGGGAACAGGTTTCACAGGTTTTAGCGGCTTGTGGGGAAAGGACGAATTCGGTCATCTTGGTGGCTCCTTGTATCTTTCAAGACAACGTCTGCTGTCTTGAGAAGTGTTACAATGGAAGCACCGTTTGCATACTTACGGAAGGGAACGATACTTACCCGCATCGCTTTCAATATCCGTTCAGTGTGCATCAATATGTTTCGGGCTGTCGGGCCGGAACATCCTTGGAGGGACAGGTACGAAGTCACCTCATACCTGTCGTTAGGAGATGCCCCTCGTATCAGTAGCATCGGGGATCCTCCGTTCGTAGCAACCAAGAGCTTGAGTCCAGCGCCTCCTTGTTCCACTGATTTACAAGGCGCGGACCCAGGGGGTTCAACGGCTCTGCGACTTCCTCTGCAGCATCCCATGGCTACTCTGTGTCCCCAGCCTCTTTGGGCCAGTCGTCTGTTCCGTCCATCACGACAATAATGCTGTTGACAGAATAATTGCCGTCTTCGTAGTATTCTTGCTTGATCGCTTTACGGATAGTTAAGCCGCACACCCAGTTTGGCCCAAGCTTTTTAGGGTGCCACGTAAACTGTGGGTACAAAAGAAGGGTGTTCCCTTTCTTTTTACTTGTATAAGTTCCCGGAATCATTCTAATAATGTCGGGTCTTTCCGCACCATCTTTTACAATTGTGCTTACTTTTTCAATAGGGTCCAGCACGAACAGACCGCTTTGTGTGCCCGCCCCGCGTTCTTTTACTATTTCCACGAACCAGAATTCTTCATCTTTAGGCAGGCGCTTGTGTTTCCGGACGCGTTCCCAATCTAAGACGCCTGTCTTCCCCATTGTCTTAGTTACGATGTAGTTGTTTCTGGCAGCGTTGGTGGCTTTATTCAGGTGGAATTTTACTAGCGTGATCATGATAATTTCGCTTTGTGTAGGTTGGGTTTTACGGGAACGGCCAGAAGCTCGTTTTGACGCGTCCTAGCTTAAGGCTTTCACCAGGAGCCACGTTGTAGGTCAGCCGCAAGGTGTACGGTTTACCGATGTCGAAAGTTCCATCTGTTCTATCTAAGACTACCGTGGTCTCACTCCACGCACCTGAACCATTTACTGTTACCGAAGGCCCACCTCCAGAGAAATTAACAGGCGTTTGATTGGTGTCATACACCTCAACAACCAACTCAGTTGTAGCCACTGTAGTAAAGTTGTGGTAGAAAGAGAAGTCTACCGGCCTGTTTAAAGAGACGTCTTGTATATAGAACTGTACTTGCTGGACGAGTGCCTCCACGCCTACCGCAAGGGGTGCGTTCTGTACATCCTGAAATATGATAAAGTCAACCGCGTCAAAGTCTGCTGCGGTGAACGTTATGTCTAGATCCGTGGAGGTCACCACAGACCTTTGCAGTGGAGCGAGCAACTCTACAGGTTGCATACTTACTACGCTGGCTGCAAATTCATTTGGGATGGACTTTGGTGCGGAAAGTAAGTGGTCTGCCGCAAGAGGTACAGTCCCGCCAGGATGGAAGATCCAGCCGAGAACTACACCATTGAGAACGTTTTCGCTAGTAATCTCTCCTTCTTCAAGGGTATAGTTTACCGCTACTCCTCCAATAATCTGCCTGTTGTCGTGAGTTGCGATAGCTGTGTACACCGTAGCCACTACTGGTGGGGAAAACTGCAGTGTAAACTCTGCTGATTCAGTCCAAATTATACCATCATGTTGCAGTCCATAGCCTGGAGCTATTTCTAAGTTGTTAAATGTCGCGTCAACACTTAGCTCCATTCCACGATAGACACCTTTGCTGTTCAGCGCGTAGTGAATCGCGTTTTCATACGATGATGTCGCCGGTTTGCTGTAATCGTAGAATCTTTGTTGTGGCATCTTGTATTCCCTTGTTCTTACCCAAAGAGTACCATGCTAGTGTATTCGTTACACAGTACTTCGATCTTCACCCTAGTCGGTGTGACGGTCGTATCGAACTCATACGTGTTAGGCATTCCTGCTACTGGATTCATAAGCCCGGCTCCCCACCCACCCCCGCTGTAGAAGAACAGAATCGGTTGTTGGTTGCCATAGAAGAATGGCAGCCGCGTTCCGTCTAGTGGGTATAAGACCACTCTCCAGATGTTCCCCGATGCCGCGTTTACCGGTAGCCCCCTTGAAGCGTACTCGTATAAATGCCCAGTACGTAGCTTACTCATATTCGCTGCTGGGAGATTTGCTGTGATAATGTTGCTGGAAGCTGTGATGTCTTTGTTGAGTATCTGTGAGTGGTACTTAGGACTTCTGAAGTTTTCAGCGTATACCGTATTATTACCGCCACCGAACGCCTGCACCATCTGCATCAACGCTCCCTGACCCATTGTGTTTGTTGTGATGTCTAGCGCCTTAGTATCAACTATTCTTTTATCTCGAATATTGGTAAGGCGTAAGCCATCCCAGATGAGTTGGGCTACATGGCAGGCATCTTTCAGTTTATCGAAGGTGTCGTAAGGGTTGATTAGAGCCCAGACCATTATTGCCGCATCCGGTCCCAAATCTATAGCTTCTTCTATCGTAAGTTCGTCTATGCTACTGAATGCTACGTCGGAGACGCCAAACGCCTTGGCAGTTATTTGTTCATTGGGTATAGGTCCCGGGTTCACCCATGTAGAATCGAATTCAAACAGATGGTCGATGTCCGTTCCGCTTACGTCTTTTCCGTATACTCGCACTTTTAGAGACATAGTAGGATCGCCAGAGGCGTCTGCCAGGCCCATAGTTAATTTAGCGGGGCCGTACATTCCTATAGAAAAGTCGTCTGTTGTCCCCATAGCTTGCACCGATTTGTAGCAGTAAACCACTTGTGGTGCTTTAAACAAGCTTCCATATGCGTCCACGAGAATATCGTAGATCATTGGGAACTTTTGTGCATCGGCAAAGCCTTCGCTGGTAGAAGCCAAATTGTTGAGGGTTAACCCACCCGCAACTATTAGTTCGTTCTCTGTAGGGTTTTTTGTTGTAAACGTGCTTTCGTTGTTTCCAACAGGCGGTTCACAGGCGTCCACTTTAGTGAAGTATATGCCGATAGTCTTGTCCACTGGTGGGTCGTCTGACGCGAAGACTATTCGGTTGGTCTCTTCGACATGTAAGACCGCTTGTTCTACCAGAGTGTCTTCATCCCACACTCGCCCAACCCGCGTTGGATACCCTGGAAGTTCAATGTATTTCTTGTTTGGGAAGCCAGTGTACGTTCCTGGGGCGCTGCCATCGCTGCCATCGTCTGTTTTTATAGACGAGTAAGGGATCGAACTTTGGCATCTGTACCCGGGCTGCTTTGGCACAGATACGTCATCCCCTACAATCATTCCATGGTCTAATTGTAATTGTTGGGGAGAGAACACTCCATTAGAGATATCATTCGCAGATAGGCCATGGATGTTTGAGGGGGACACCACTCCAGAACCTACGCTTAGACGATGCCCCACGTCTTGTGCCGAAAACCAAGGCCGTATGAACTCATAGCTTTCTCTGGTGTGGTCGATGTCGACTTCTGTTGTGATCAACAAAGTTATTGGATCTTGTACTGATTGTACCGTTGCTATCGCTATCGGAATGTAGTTGTCTCTCGTTTCGGGAGACAACTGCTCATATGCGTCAACCGTTACCACAAAAGCTTGTATCGACGGGTTCGGTACCACAGTGAAGGTGTCTGCGGGCAGAAGTCCCCCAGGACGCACTGTATATGGAGGGACAGCTTGGCCGTATCTGTTAACCTCCGGAGAAGCTGATGCAACTACATACTGCAAAGCAATTACATTTGGTATGTTTACTGTAAAATCAGCGAGGTCTACCTGACGTATGTGGTCGTTAAGTTGAATCCATACACCAGTTTTGGTTACGGCCATTCCTGGGTTGATATCCACGCTTAAGTCAACAACGCCATTAGGCGTTACAGCAAGAGGGTCCGTGCTGTTTGGAAGCGCTTCTGCCGGATCTGTGTCTGTTACAATGCCGAAAGTGGGATCAGTTACGTAGTCAGGATGACCAAACACCAACTTGAGTCGTTCTATGAACTCTTGGTTGTACACTTCCGACTGGTACATTAATCGGTCAAGAGACTGCCGAATCTTCCAACTAAGTCCTGGTATCTCTACAATTGCCATGGTTTTCCTCGTTGCCTACAGGCGCAGCAGACCGGCGTCCAGTGCTCCATTTAGGTCCAAGATCATTTCGCCATCTTTTATTGAGGGGATAATTGGTTTTACCAAAAGGCCCGTAGCTGCAGCGTTATAATCTCCATAAATCTGTGCTACATACTCATGGGATATCGCTTCAATCTTAACTGATGCCGTGTTCCAGTCTTTCATCCGGACTTCTTTTGTAGGGTCTGCACCGTGCACTAACAATTCTATCCGTTCAATCTCTAGATCTGTAGGGGATAGCTCTACCGCTACTGTTTGTGGAATCCCTGTAACTAACGATATATCTGGTAGATAATCGTTTGGGAACAGGCGTATACGCATTGTAGCATCTTGATCAGCTACGACCTCGAAGTTCCATCTAAACCCGCCACTTCCCCCCGACAGGCCCGAAATTATATAGCCTGCAGCGGTGATGTTGGTTGTGATGGGTATGTTGCCTGCAGGGCCTTTTGTGAGGCTGTACACCTTGAACGAGTTGAAGATTCCAGGGTTGTCTGCCCGTACTTCAAGTTGTGCGCGGCTGATTGCTAGGCTGGTAAGTAGTGCCACTTCTTGTGCGGTGGTCGTTGCGCTGATGTCAATTGTTTCGACTCCCTCAGTTCCGTTGGCCATTCCTACTGCAGTCCACAATAGTGCGGTTAGCGCAGTGTCCAACTGAATAGGTTGGTTCCCGCTAGCACTTATTTTCGTGTTAACCAACACAATGTTAGGCCCCACCCTAGTGGAAGTTATTCCCAACGTTGTTATGTTGTTTATAACTTCCACAGTTGCAACCGTAACATCTGTGGCAAACACTGCTGCCGACACATCTATTGCAGCGTAGCCTGGTGTGGGAGAAAATGTCCCCGGAGTGACTACGTATTCAAAGTACTGCTGGTTCCCAAAACCGTCGTCTAGCAGGAACCATTGATTATTAACTGTAGGTATTGCGGTTATGTTTATCTGCCCGTCAGCCGGGGCTGATGGCGTTACAACGTAAGTCCCATCCACTTTATACTCAAATAGCTTAGCATCACTGCTGTCGCTTATTCTGAAATACTCGTTGTTGGTTAAGGTGGTTATGTCTGTGGTGACGAAACTTCCGGATGCATAAGTAAATGGCACTTTTATGTTTGGTACACAATCGTGCTTCAAAAACCACTCACCATCTGAGTTCAGTCTCATGATGAGTTCTTCTGTGGTTGCATCGTAGTTTATTCCGCCGTCAACCTTGTCCCAGAACAAGAACTGGTCTGCTTTTATCGGAATGTTCAGAATCAGCGTATTTTTTTCAATCACCTCTGGGGGTGCTACTTGAATATGCCCAGCGTTGTACTTATAAATAGTTTGTGTGTCGTCTATCTCTGTTTCAGAAACAAATGTAACGGATGCCCAATCTATTAAATAAGGGCCATAGATCCTCTTGATACTCGCGTCGTTTACTGGCAACGGCATCACTTGCGACCTATAGCCTAGGTACGCACGAAGTTGAATGGCCTCTTCGTCGGCAAGACTGCGATGGATACCTCTGTCTAGTATTATCTGGTACTGATTAATTCCGTCAACTGTGCTAGTTAAGAAGAAATCTGTGACGGAGTACTCTTTGAAAGATAATGTTACATCTGGACGTGAAGAGATAGCAATTATGTCTCCTCTCACAATGAAATACTTTGTATCAATGTTTATAGTATCTTGTCCTGCTGCATATGCGCCTTCAACTACCACTGGGTTTGAGTAGTGGTGAACCGGTTGTCCTGCCGGGTGGTCCGCCAACAACCTAGTAGTTAACACTATTGTTTCCTCTACGACATCCTCAACTTCATGTATTTCTAGGCCGCTAATAAAAACAAAACCGCCCACGTCGATCCAATCAGGGGCGCGGTTTAACTCGATACGATCCATTTGATATATTGCATCTTCTCCTAGGCGGTACAGATTCTCTGGAACGAGAAGCGGCAATAAAAAATCGAGCTTTCGCCCGAACCGTATAGCCCCCTTAGCGAACGGGTCCAAAGGTAGCGCGAGTCCTCTAGGAATGATATGCGCTCCAGACCCTTTGTACAGTTGGCGCGTAAGCACTTCTTGAATGGTTTTTAGCAAACCCATGGCTATCCTTCTAACTTATCTACCAGTTTTTCCAGTATCTGTATCGCTGTATCTGTTACATAGCATAATGGGCCACCCAAAACCGCTGCTACCAGGAAACTAACGGCGGTTCCTACCGGCCCACTACTCAACAGAAGGTAACTATTTAATATGTGCGGGTTATGCGGTGCTAGTAGTACTAATGTCCCGTGTGCGGCCATCCCTGTCCACACCCCCAAGCAAAAATAGCAGGATAGTAGCTCTCTGAAGAAGCTGAACCTGAAGAAAATATGCCTAATGTTCAGGGTGCCGCTCGGGTGACGTGCTAGCGCCCCTATTGGATCTTTGTTGTAGTCTTTGATCGAACAGCCAAAGATGGCGGCGTCGGCAGCAAGGAAGGCGTAACCGTAGATGAGAAGTGTGAAGAGTGCTAATGTCGCTAGCATATTAAGTTTTATCCGCTGTTACTTTGGAGTGATAAGCGAGACAGCCCCTTCCAGAAGGTCACGAAATATGACTGCTTTGCTGCGGTCAATTTTCACCGTGTTTCCGTAGTCGTCACGGATGTACAAGAACTTTTCGTCTATTTTTACTTTGGGGCAATTTTTCTTCCTGCAACAGGAAGTCCACTCTTTGTAGTCGTCCATGCCTACCTACCTACAGGTGCGAGAATGTACGTGTTAGTACTACTGCTGTTGACACCATTTCCACGAGTTAGTCCGTATACAAGACCTGTAACGATAGCCATGCCTACTACTACACCGATGCCAAACCCTGCAAGTCCCTTGTTCTGTTCCCACCAGGTGTTCCCTGCAAGCGCTTTTGCTTGCAAATGCGTAATGGTAGACTCGCGGATAACCTCCTGAATCGCAGCCTTTGTTCGGGCGGCTTCTAGTTCTTTCAGTCGACGGTCACGCTCAGCCTTGATCGCTATGTAATACGTTGCCTTGTCCGCATTCATTACGATCCCCTTGTAGGGAGCAGGAACATCCTTTTTAATTGTCTGCGACTTGCCAGGCTTATAATTCTCACGCTGCTCAATAGGCTTTGTGACCAACGGGCCACGCTTCGCCACCTCGGCTTTCGCAGCTTCGTACGTTTTAACTGGCGGTATTTTAACCGACGCACAGCCTGCCCCCAAGGTGAACGCAATTGCCAGAGCGACCGCCGCCAGAAGTATCGCCAAACCGCTAGAGGAGATTGTTAAGTTCTTCAAGACGTTTGTCCTCATCGTCAAGTTCCTTGATCTCTTTCAGCTTGTCGACCACTGCTTTTTCAGCACCCTTTGCCTCGGCCACCTTAATCTTTTCTTCCATGTCAGCCTTAGCAGACTCGGTCTTTGATCTCTGTACAGCTTCTTTCACGCCGGTAACTGGGCCTTTACCTTTGAGAAGGTATACGACGCCGATGATCGCACCGATCATCGTAAGGATGCCTGCACCCCAGATAAGAATTTTCTTCCAAAGAGACCCCTTAGCAGCTTGGAGTTCCTTTTTTAGACCCTCCTCTACTTTAGGAGTGTCCTTCTTTTCTGGTTCAGCCGGTGGCGTTGTTGCCGGTGGCTGCGGTTTGAACGGGACCGTTGGTGTTGTATGCGGATCATCTGGCATCGTATCCCTCTACTCAGGGCTACTTGTCGTCGCCCTCTTTGGACTTGTCTTCGGACTTAGGCTCGTCCTTCTTCTCTTCCGGCTTCTCCTCTGGCTTATCTTCAGCCTTTGGAGGGGCCTTCTTCTCGCCGTTACGGTCAGTACCCAGTTTAGCTTCGATCATGGTTGCCAAGTATTTAGCACCCTTTTCTGCCATCCCGGAGTCTACAAGGTACTGATTCGCAGTCTTTACGGCCACGTCCAGCTTTTTAGCGCTGTCCATCGGGTTGTCGCGTAGCTTGTACGCTTCTTCCTCGGCTTTTCCGATACCGAAGTGGATCGCTTTCAAGACCATCTCATCAATTTTGTCTTTGTGTTGTAGATCGGTAATCTTGAACTTCTTGTACAGCCACGCAGTGAACACTGGAATGAACGCCGCAAGGAACGCACCTAGTAGGTAAAGTACAATTTGTAGTGCCCAGCCTCCGACAACAGAGCCCTTGCTGTCCTTTTTCGCTTTGGGATCTACTTTCTTCTCGGGTGCGGGAGCCATAGCGGCAACAGGTTCCATCGCTGCTGGTGGTGGTACCACCGCCATAGCGGCAACAGGCGCAACCGCCATCGCCATCGCGGGAGCAGGCATCGCTGCTGGTTTCGGGGCAGCACGCCGCCTTGGGGCAGGCATTGGCGCAACGTGTCGTGGAGCAGGCCGTGGGGCAGGCATTGCAGCCGGTGCCATTGCCGGTGCCATTGCCGGTGCCATTGCCGGTGCGGGCTGTGCCTCCGCTAAAGTGATCGCCCCTAGTAGGAGCCAGAGGCTTGCGATAACTACTGCAACTTTCTTGTTATGATTGGACATTTTTGTTTCCTCCTGGTGTTTCTGTGTCTTCTCGACGGGATTTACAAGATTCGAGTTTGTATTCAGTGGATCGTTCTAGGTACTTTACTCTGTATCTTATGATGGTTGCTTGTCGGCGGGTGCTTCTGTTTTGGAGCTACTACTTAATCTGGTTGATTTGAGGATAGTTTGCCACATGAAGCCATTATTAAAAGCAAACAGTATCCCTCGTGTAGTTAGTTTACCAGCTTCTTTTTCAAGTCCTTGTTGTATAGAGTAATAGATAAGGGCCGATATTATGAACGACATAACGATTACATGTGGTTCAAAAGTTCCCTTTTTACCCTGGCTACGTTCTTCGTAAAAGTCCCAGAAATACTTGCTCATAACTCCTGCAACTAGCGCAAGGAAGAAAAATACTTCAGCATGCCGGTCACGGAACGGTTTTTTCTCTTGAACCGTTTTCTTTCCGGAAACAGCTTTTTCTGGCGCAGGCGCAAACCAATTGATTCCCTGTGTCATAGGGGGAGGTACTTTTCTAAGAGGCTGCATAATCTGCTTACGTTGGGGGCGTTGGCTCGCTAAATACTTTTTGAGAAGTTCTGCCTCTTGCCGTCTGGCATCCTGTAGCCACGCCTTAACTTGGGGAGATTTTGCATTTTTGCAGACGACCACTTGGTTTTCGATGATCGTTACTTCATCGGAGTCGCACCTGTTAAGTGCAGCTACGTCTACCTCAAGACTCCCGTCTGAGATGACCATCTTTAGAACCGGCTCTGGAGGTACCGCCCTATACGCAGACATACCTACGTCAGGCGTGCCGTTTTTCTTGGTCTTTTTTACGACCGACCTCTGACTAAACGTAGTATTGGCCAGTACGAGTCCCACTACTATTGGTACAAGTATTGCGAGGATAAGTATTAACAACGTGTGTTTCTGTGCAAACGTTGCTCCAGCATGCGCTGTTTTCTTTGGTTTAAGGAAATGGTTAGCGGCGTAAACGCCGCCTACGAAGAGTCCTGCTAGTATCCACCATAGTGCCATAATACTCAGAACCTCCCGTTAATTCCCTAAAATCTTCCGCGCAACTTGTATCCCCAGGTCACGGCGTTTCCGCATGAGTTCAGGGGCGAAGCTCAGTCCGCCACCAGGGAGGATGTTTTCTGGCATGAATAACCGAACCTTGATCTTCTTTTTTCCCTCGGCAGCAGGGTGCCCCGCATCGACAAGATGGTTCATCATCTCGGCAAACTTAGCGTCTCTGTAGAACACCTCATCTGCCATTAAGCCCACCACACGTAGTCCGACAGTAGCAGCGGTTATCTTTGTGCCCCACCAGTTATCTTTGGGGTCGTCCTCTTTCGTCTTCGGTGGTCCAGTTAGTACCACGTCTATCTCGTCACAGCCTGCTTTGATAGCGCTCTTTAAAGGGGTTACACAACGGTACCCACCATCGAACCAAAGATCGCCGTCAATACGGATAGGTAGCAGGAAAGGTGAGTAACCAGAAGAAGCTACAACCCACTTCCACAGGTCTGGAGTGTTCTGGTCCACTTCCACATACTGACCTTTTCCAAAGGAACACGTACCTATGCGTACCTCTCTACCGGAAGCTTTAGCAGCCTTGTCTTTGACATGCCGTTTAACTATTTCCCATAGAGGCGAACTGTTCGTAAAAGCGTCTCTGTTTACAAGACCAGCGAATTTTCCAAAGAACCACCGTTTGTAAATGTCTTTGTCGCCTTTGAGTCCCAACCAAACGTCGTCCAGAGCGTCTACTGCGTCTTGTAGATAATCGATGGGGTACTGACTAATTAGTCCTGCCTCCAACGCCCCGACGCTGACACCACTTACAAACTCGTATTCATGATCTGTTCTTGCCAACTCGACCAGAACACCTTGGGTAAACGCGCCTTTAGATGCGCCCCCGCTCATTACCAATCCACGTTTCATCGAATCTAAACCTTTCTAAGAGTCGTCGGTAGTAGCCTTCCAGCGGAACAACATAATAACGCCATTCATTTCTACGGCGCTGACTGGGCTCATCACCTTGCTAACTTCCATCCCGAGTTTCCAGTGGCGGGACATCCACTCAACCAAGTACGCGTCGATCTCAAAGATGCCGCGAGGGGAGCCCATAGAAACGTTTCGGATTAGGTACATATTTTGCGGTGTCACGTTGTTCAACAGGACACAACGCATGTCGTACTTACCCAGGGTCTGCCCATTTACGTAGACGGTGATCGTCTCTGTCTTTTCGTTCACCACCCATTGCCCTTGACTGCTGGGGATAGGGCACGCCTCAGTAAGATCTACGTCGTAGTCACCAGCACCTGCAACAGGGTAGATGAGGTACCCATCTATCAAAGTGCAGTTGCCCGTGCCACCACCGTTGGGAGTGACGTCTGTCTGGCCGAACTTCACATAGACAGAGAAATGATCTTCTCCACTAAAGTCTTCGATCCCACGCCAACTGATTTCACCGTCGTGAACGTACACACCTTCAGAGAAGGCTAGCTCAACTGTTTTTGTGCCGGTCTCGGCGGCGTCGAACGTGATACGCGCAGGAGTACCCTCACCTCTTGCTAGGGAGGGAGGTAGTACGTCCCCCTTTGAGGTGTACCAGGTGTACGAACCCGCAGGTGCAGGAGTAGGCACGATGACTTGCTTACCATCAGGGTCGAAGCGGGCACCCTCTAGCTCAACAGGCAATGCTGTGGCAGGAAGAGGCTCGCCTGAATGCGCGGCTACGATCCCATCGAGAACAGTTACGTCCCCAGCGCTCAGGGAATCCTTAAACCAGATGTCGCAGTCATCACCCGATACATTGATGTAGTCCAACGCGGTGACTATGCTGCTGGTCTGGATCTCTTGGGTGAGTCTATCTGGTGCGACTTTTTGGTTGGGGAAGTCTCCGGACACGCTGTATGTGTATTTGGTAGCCGCCATGTTCTTTTACCCCGTCATTGGTAGGACTGTGACAAGCGCCTCTTTTATGTAGGTGGAATCACCCACACCGTCCGAACAAAACTCAAGTGCTATCGTAGTAGTGGCAGTGAGGCTCACAACAGCCTGCCTTGTCACGTCTTGGTAATAACCGTCCTCATAATTAAGACGCATCGCCGTCGAGAAGGCCGCGTAGGCTTCTTCCGTCCCGTCCACAGTCAACCTTGTCTTCATCAACGCCCC
>PJEL010001282.1_pt1 | contig 26149 bp, 25 predicted proteins | sample 1853271 | NCBI WGS metagenome assembly PJEL01 (sample SAMN08108733, study PRJNA415343) | Invertebrate metagenome, whole genome shotgun sequencing project. | host: Globobulimina | place: Sweden: Gullmar Fjord | collected 2015-08
GATATTCCTATCGTAGCCACCAGTGCTAACCGCAGCGGTGAACCGATAATTTGCGATGGGAAAGAGATCGTAGCTCAGCTCTCTGATGTGGTAGATTCAATACTGGATCATAACCGCCCTATCATCAACGCCTGTGATGACAGTGTCATTCAGTGTATTGGTGAAGAGGTTCAGATGTTGCGTCTGGCCCGTGGCTTTGCGCCATTGAGCATACACAATCCCACCGGCAGTGCATCGCATCACCTCGCTGTGGGGGCACAGCAAAAAAATAGCATCGCTTTTGGATTCGCCGACAAGATGGTATTAAGCCCTCATATCGGTGATCTGTTTAGTTTAGAAGCCGAAAGCTACTTCGATCATACATTGGCCACCTTTAAACGCCTTTATCAATTTAGCCCCAAAGTTGTTATCAGCGATAAACATCCTGACTATGCCCCCTCTAAATGGGCACAACAATTTACAGAAGAAAACGAGGGGGTTAAACAATTAGAAATTCAGCATCACCATGCTCATATACTCAGTGTGATGGCTGTTAATCAGGTTAAAGAGAAAGTATTAGGTTTTAGTTTCGATGGAACCGGACTCGGTGACGATCAATCTCTGTGGGGTGGCGAGGCGCTTATCGCCGATGTGCATGGCTTCGAGCGGGTCTGCCACATTAAACCCTTTATGCTGATTGGTGGAGAGCAGGCCATTAAAGATCCGAAACGTTTGCTGTTGGCAATCCTGTTTCAGCAATATTCTCTGGATGAACTTCTCGCACTTCCCTTATCCATTTTGACTAAAACTGACCCGAGACTCATAGAAAACCTGCATAAATTATGGCAGAGCAAGAGTCGCTGTATCGAAACTTCCTCTATCGGTCGTATTTTCGATGCGGTCGCCGTGCTTCTGGGCTTGATAGAGAGGAACCAATTTGAGGGCCAAGCCGGTATGTTACTCGAAGCGGCGGCCAATCGGTTCGACGATTCGATAGCAACTGAAGAGTTTTGTTATTCACTACCCGTTATCGATGGCATGTGGCACCTCGATACCCTGTTTAAGCAGTTAGTATCCAGTGTCACCCAAGAGACATTAACTGAGCAGAGAGTCAGTTATATTGCACGTGGATTTATGGATAGCTTAGGCAATGCCATCACCACTCTTGCAAAACAACATACATCCCTACCCGTGGTGTTATCTGGTGGTGTCTTTCAAAACCGTTATCTCTCTGAGCTATGTATCAAAAAGCTAAACGAGCAAGGTAGTAAGCGCTTAATGCCCCATCATGTTCCGATTAACGATGGTGGTATTGCACTAGGCCAGCTCTGGTATGGCTTGCATCACAAATAACGACCAAAACAACAAGAATCAATAACTGACCTGATGGGAATCAAAGAAATTTTCACATTTTCAGACATTATTTAACATCAGGACTAAAAATGGAGTACAACAATGTGTAAAGATTGCGGCTGTTCACTGACTCGTCCCTCCCATGGCGAGCATTCCCATGACCATGAACATCACACTCACGGCGATCTACATAGTAATCCCCAACTGAATGATAAAAAAACCTTAGCGGTTATCCATAAAATACTCGATAAAAATGATATTGAAGCCGCCCATAACAGAGAACACTTTGAAGCCAATGGCATCACGGCCTTCAACTTAATGAGTAGCCCGGGTAGTGGTAAGACAACCTTGCTTGAAAATCTCCAGGAATACACAGAGCTCAAATATGCCGTTATCGAAGGCGATCTGGAAACATCGCGGGATGCAGACAGACTAAAAGCCAAGGGGATCGACGCTTATCAGATCCAAACCGGCTCGGCTTGTCACCTGGATGCCTTTATGGTCCATGGGGCCCTGCATCATGTTGATCTTAAGGATCTCGATATCTGCTTCGTGGAAAACGTCGGTAATCTCGTCTGTCCGGCATCCTATGATGTGGGAGCTCACCTCAATGTTGTTCTGGTATCTGTACCTGAAGGCGATGATAAAGTTGAGAAGTATCCGGTTATGTTCCGCCGTGCCGATCTTATCTTGATCACCAAGTGCGACCTACTCCCCTATTTTGATTTCAGTGTCGAAGAGGCCCGCGCACAAGTTAAGAAGCTTAATCCTGAAGTCGAGGTCATTGAGGTCTCTATTAAGGATGGCGACTCAATGGCTCAAGTTGCTAACTGGCTAAAAACTCACCGCAAAGGAGCGTAACCATGTGTTTATCTATTCCTTCTCAGGTCGTTGAGCTTCACGAAGAGGAGCAAAGCGTTACCGTTGAAACCATGGGTGTAAAGAGAAAAGTCAGCGCACACCTGATGCCTGATCCCCTCGAAATTGGTGATTATGTCTTGATCCACATCGGATTCGTCATGAATAAAATCGATAAAGCCGATGCGCTACAGAGCATCGAGCTTTATAACGAAATTGTCGAAAAAATGGCTGCGGCGGAGTAATTGAATGTTAGCACTGAAATCACTTTACCATGGGTTTCGAGACCCTAAAACCATTGCTAAACTGGCTGAGATGATCGCCATAGAAGCGGCAAAATGTTCAGAACCCATTAACATCATGGAAGTGTGCGGTGGACATACTCACACCATCATGAAATATGGTTTAAATCAGCTCTTGCCTGAGAACATTAAGTTCATTCATGGGCCCGGATGTCCGGTATGTATCATGCCTAAAGAGCGTATCGACCATGCCGCCACGCTTGCCAGCCAACCTAATGTCATTCTCGTCACGTTAGGCGACATGATCAGGGTGCCGGGTTCGAAAGGCAGCCTTGCTGAATTCAGGTCGAAAGGGTGTGACATTCGTCCAATTTACGACCCACTCGATACCCTGACTATCGCCACCGACAATCCGGATAAAACCGTTATATTCTTTGCTATCGGCTTTGAAACGTCTACCCCTATGACGGCAGTTCTTCTCGAGCAGGCAGAAAAAAGAAATATCGATAACCTGCTGTTTCATATCAACCATGTGTTAGTGCCTCCGGCAATGGATGCGGTCATGGCGGATCCAAGGGCAACGGTTAACGCCTTTATCGGTCCGGCTCACGTCAGCGTGATAAGTGGCGCTAAGGTCTACCGTCCTGCGGTTGATAATTACCATATGCCTGTTGTGGTATCGGGTTTTGAACCTGTCGACGTTATGGAATCCATCTTAAGAATTACCAAGCAGAAGGCGCAAGGTGTAGCAGAGCTCGATGTACAATATAGCCGAGCCGTGACCGAAGAGGGAAACCTTGCAGCACAGGAGAAGAACGAGCATTTCTTCGAAATAAGAGAAGATTTCCGCTGGCGTGGACTCGGCCCGATCCCAAATTCGGCCCTGAAACTCCGTCCACAATATGCCCACAGAGATGCTGAACTCATCTACGCCGACAGGTTGCCGGTCAAAGAGATCGACGACCATAAGGCCTGTCAATGCGGTGATATATTGCGCGGACTCGCTAACCCTAAAGATTGCAAAGTGTTCGGACGCGGTTGCACCCCTGAATCGCCACTGGGCAGCTGTATGGTCAGCTCTGAAGGTGCCTGTAACGCTTACTACCGCTACAACGGAGTTTAACCATGTCAAATAAAATGAAGAGTAAAACCGTTCAGCTTAGCCATGGTGGCGGTGGTAAAGAGATGAACGCACTGATCCAGGATATTTTCTTCAGTGAATTTCATAATCCGATCTTGAACAGCGAGGAAGATGCGGCACTACTGAATCTTTCCGGTGAGACTGCCTTTACCACAGACTCGTTTACCGTCGCCCCCATTTTCTTCGCTGGCGGCGATATCGGCAAGCTGGCTGTTGCCGGAACGGTTAACGATCTGGCAATGATGGGCGCCGAGCCTCAATACTTAAGCTGTAGTTTCATCATCGAAGAGGGTTTCGAGGTTGCTAAGCTCAAAACTATCGTTGCCAGTATGCGCCAGGAAATGGCCAAGAGTGGTACACGCATCGTCTGTGGCGATACTAAGGTGGTACCTAAAGGCTGCGCCGATGGACTGTTCATTAATACTTCCGGTGTGGGACGTATTTTACACAAAGGGATCTCGGTTAAAAACATTCAGCAAGGCGATGCCATCCTAGTCTCTCGAGACATTGGACGTCATGGTGCTGCTATTTTGATGGCCAGAGAGGCGCTTTCTCTCGAGTCAGAGCTTACCAGTGACTGCGCTAATTTATGGCCGGTTATCGAGCAGCTCATCGCCGCAAATATTGAAATTCATGCCATGCGCGATGCAACGCGAGGCGGACTAGCCGCCGTCCTGAATGAGTGGGCCGTTGCCTCGAATGTCGGTATTAAGGTTGAAGAATCAGCCATCCCTATCTGTGATGAAGTGAAAGGTTTGTGCGAACTCTATGGTTTTGAGGCACATGATTTAGCCAACGAAGGCACGTTTATCATCGCACTCCCTCAGGAGATCGCGGCAGGGGCGTTAGAAATAATGCAACGCTATGGCCACTGCGAGAATGCCGCCATCATAGGCACTGTGACCGATGAGCACCTTGGAAAGGTCGTGATCAAAACCCCTTGGGGAAGTAATCGCTATCTCGATCTCCCTCACGGTGAACTACTGCCAAGGATCTGCTAATCATGCATCAGATAGACAGTTCTATTGTCACTGGCTTTGCGAGCGGTCATGCAGGAGAAGTTAATCATGCATGAGTACTCTATTGTCAGCGCATTGATTGAACAGTGTGAACAACATGCCCTCGAAAACAGGGCTAATAGCATTGCGCGAGTGGTCATAAAGATTGGTGTGATGAGTGGTGTCGAACCTGAACTGCTTAGAACAGCGTTTGAAACCTTTAAACTCGATGGCATTTGCAAGAATGCCGAACTCGAGATGCAGATCCAACCGCTGGTGATCCATTGCAGTGATTGCGACACCCAGACGCAGCTGGAAGAGAGAAACCTCATCTGTCCACAGTGTAAGAGTTTCAATACCCGGCTTACCGAGGGTGAAGAGATGTTATTGATGCAACTCGAACTCGAGACAGAATAGAGCCATCAGCCAATACCAACAAATTGAATCAGTAACGATTAAAACTTAACGAAATTAAACCTACAACAAACAAAATGGAGTTACCTATGAAGACAGTATTATCTATGATCGCACTACTCGCAATGCCAACAATGGCAATGGCACATTCAGGACATGAAGGTGTCGGCATGTTCCACCATATGTTTGATATATTGCCGTTAGTAGCCGTTGTGATTATTGCTGCCGGTGCATTTGTCTGGAAAAAAAACCGATAACAACTCAAGCTTCAGGCAAGGGTTTGCGCACGATGAACAATGAGCTTTGAACATCGAGACAAAAACTCAAAAGCATGTTTGAAGCCCTTGTAAAGATCATAAAAGAGGAGGCTCCCCTCCTCTTTTATCACATAACTTCTCCCACCTTCCTTCTAAACACAGAGTGAATATCTGTCGGCTAAAACCATTAAGGAGTCGAAATGAAGAGCATAGAGTTACTTTCTGAGATCACCTGTCCCGTATGCGGCCACAGGAAAACCGAAGAGATGCCTACCAATGCTTGTCAATGGTATTACGAATGTACGTCATGTAAAACGCTGCTAAGACCGCTTGAAGGTGACTGCTGCGTATTTTGCTCGTATGGTACGGTGAAGTGCCCTCCAGTGCAGGAAGGAACCCCGTGCTGTGGTTGATGGTTAAAGCCGCGTAAATGCGGAAAGGTAAATACAGATACAATTACCGACCCATATTTCTCTTCTCAAGGCCTTATATTTACCTCTTATACGACTAATAACCGGTTTGATTACCAACCTGAGCACGTAGCAGCTTAAATTTATGGAAACCTTTATCCCGTAGACGCTGCAGGTCAAAATCGATCATGCCTTTACTTGTCCGTGCCTTTATCGGCTGTGAACACTTAAACTCATCCCCTTTAAACTTGTTCATCTTTGAAAAAGACTTATAGCAGATCCTGGCGGGACAGGTATAGGCGCACCCTGCATTGGCAAACAGCCTGATCCGGCTCTTATCTTCGATGCTGTCTAACAAGGCATCGTCATCGTTTGCAACCATAGGCAAGACGACGGTCGTGTAGATAGCTAACGCATCTTCAATCTGGCTGGAGGTGGTGATATTTTTAATCACACTGGCTTCGATATCATAATCAGGAAAGTCGTTTCGGACCCATTGAGCCAGGTCATCATTGGTGCAGATAATGGAGTTAAGCGGATTGTGATACTTCTGCAAGATGCGACTGTTTTGCTGAAACTCATCACGGGTGGCAAAGTGATTTGTCATCGGGATCCTGACCCCAATGCCCCACTCATTCAGTTGTAATACATCGCTATTAGATAGCTGCCTCTGTTGAAAGGCCCGGCCACCATACAGAGTCGAACGCTCGACAAAACCAAAAATACTCTCAATTTGACTCAGGGGAAGTGAAGCGAAGTTCGTCTTCAGAAAATTACCGATGGGCTCCAATCGATTCTTTCCCCTCGCCGAGACCGTAAAGGTAGAGAGTGGCGTAACGAGTTCTTGTTCGGCGATATTTTCCATGACAACTTCTGTTTTAATTATAATTTGTCACCCACTATAAGTGGACGTGGCCAATTTTATCTTGATTTACATCAATAATAACAATTTAGCTACATAAGGCTCCTTTCACCCGACGGGGTCGCAACCTTATTTATTGGTCATCTTTCTATGTCCATTTCTAAAATTCATATAAAGAAAAGGACTCATCAGAGCCCTTTTCTTCACTATCTGTTACCAACCTGTTACTTGATACCAGCTTTAATTGCCGGGATAACGGTATGGAAGTAATCGATTGCCATTCGAGCACTATGGCCCACATTGTAATTTCCGAACATAGCGATCACCGTTTTTGACTCTTGATTTACCGCGATAATCTGACCATGAACACCAACTGCGATTAACCATTGCTCACCACCAAGGTTCAACACACGAAACTGATCGATATACCAACCATCGGCAAGCTCTGCTTCTTTACCTTTAGTCCAGGCTGAACGAACTTCATCATTACCAGCTAAAACATTATCTAAAAACGCCTTAGGTATGATTTGTTTACCGGCTTGGTTTTTACCATCGTAAGCCCATATATCACCCATAGTTGCGAAATCACGAGTCGTCATGGTCAGCGCACCTGAAGTGATCGGTGTTTTTTCACGGTCGACCATAATGGTAGTATCTGAGTTGAACTGCCCTTGCTTCCAAATTTTCTCTTCGAAATAATCAACCCAAGTTTTACCGATAGCCCGGGAAGTAATTAAACCAAGTAATTCAGTATTGTAGGAATGATATTCAAACTTCTCACCTTGCTTGTAGGAGAGTTTTGTTAGATGGGGAGTATAATCTTTGATGCCGACCCAATCAGTCTCAACATCGCCATGCCAGCTGATGGCATCTTCCATACTCGCGTCCCAATCGTCACCATACTGACTCTTAACCTTGTCAATCAAGGCGAAACCTGAGCGCATATCTGCTACATATTGGATCGGGTAAGCCCCTAATACGGTACCTTTGGCTTCCGGAACATATTTTTCAACCGGATCGGTCATTTTCAGATAACCTTCTTCGACGGCTATGGCAAGTAATGAGCTTGTCATTGATTTACCCGCTGACCATGTCAGTTGCAGAGTCTCTTTATTCGTACCGGACCAGTAGTGTTCATGAACCATTTTGACATCTTGCAAAACAACCATTGAGCGATTGAACAAGCGATCACGAAGTAGATCATTCAGGGGTAGCGGGACACCATCGATATCTGCAACCATTATCGCGTTAAGATCGATAGACTTATCAGATTTATCGAAGCTACGCCCATTATCACCTTTATATATTTTTGCATGGTCACTGATCTTATGGCTGTCGATGTACATCATAGAACCATATTCGGCGTCATCCCAATTTGCCTGAGTAATACCATTGGGAGCAAGCTGCTCTAAATATGCTTTATCAGGCCCATGATATGTCGCCGCTTGAGCACCAAAAACTGTCGTTAGAGCAAGCGATAAAGCGACAATAGACTTTTTCATAAAAACCTCGTTTCTAAGATTTAATAAATAATAGAACTGGAAAAACATTTTCTAACCCTATCTATCTTTGGTAAAAGTTAGAAAACGGTAATGCTCCAGGTCAAATAAGGGTTCTCTTTAATGGGGTTACTATCGCATTAATTGAATCACTAAACTTCACTAAAGGAATTAGTTAAGTGATAGAGATGTTTGCACCGCACGAGTGTGCGCCGAGGACTAATGCCAGAGCGGTGAATACACCATGATATGCGCTACCAAAGGAAGCCAAATAGTGTTCTGTATTTATCAACTGACCTGGGATGTATGGGGAAGAGGCAGCAGTTAACATTCCTGAAATATATCAAGCTGCAGCACCTTAAACTCTTATTATCAAGTAACCTGAACCGCCTTTTCACACCCAGCGCTTAGCTGAGCATTAATCGTTAAACCTCTTCCGGCAAACAAACCGAACAGGGCGCAGAGTCCGCAACCCGATGCACATAGCACAAGAGGAATCACCCAACTGTTTGTCGCACTGTAGATAGAACCCACCAAGGCTGGCCCCATTGCCGCCAAAAGATAACCAATACTCTGTGACATACCCGATAGCGCCGCAGCCTGGTGTGAGTTATCCGTGCGCAAACTAATAAAAGATAAGCCAAGAATTAAGCCCGCACCTGCGCCGAAACCGAATATCAGCGTCCATAACAACGCAAACTCTGGCAAATAGAGTAAGCCCAAGATGCCCAGCATGGCAGCAACTGATACACCGAATGCTAACCCGCGTTGATCTTTCAGCCTTGCCAACGCAGGAATAAGCAATAACCCGGGTATCGCGGTAGATAGCTGCAACAATCCATGCATTGCCCCCGCCTGTGAAGCCGAGTAACCAGCATCGATAAGAATAGTCGGTAGCCAACCGATTATGATATAGGAGATAAATGAATTTAAACCGAGAAAAAAGGTCACCTGCCACGCCAGTGGCGAACGCCAAACCTTTCCACCATGGGGAAGGCCCAGAGTATCTTCTGCTGGCTGAGTGTGATTTTTCATCTGTGGAAACCAGAGTGCCATCGAAAGCAGTGGGATCACGATGAAACAGCCCATAGAAAAGGCCCACCCCTTATCGTCAAATTGTGCCAGAGGGACTGCAATGGCTGAACTGATGGCCGAGCCTATCCCCATAGTTAACACGTAAACCGCAGTAAATGTCGAGATACGAGCAGGAAAATCACGTTTTAATAAACTGGGTAACAGCACATTTCCGATAGCGATACCACAGCCGATAATCACAGTACCCAGATAGAGTGCCGATACACTCCCCGATGAACGGATCAGGATCCCCACGGCTATGACACTTAACGCCCCCATAATCGACGGTTCTAAACCGTACTCTTTGGCCAGGTATGAGGCGATGGGGGACACTAGAGCAAAGGCTAATAAGGGTAAGGTTGTCAGTAACCCCGCTTGCGTTGTTGATAATAGAAGACTCTCGGAGATCATGGCTAACAACGGTGCAACGCCCGTAATAGGGGCGCGTAAGTTTGTCGCAATTAATAATATTCCGGCAACCAATAAGCCTGTTTTAATACTTTTTCTCATTTTTGAACCTGATGAATTAAACAGGTCGGTACTATAAATATTTCGACGCTCGCTGAATTTAGCTATAATGTCACTTAATAACTAAAACCAGCCAAACTTATGAGTTATGCTTAAAAATACTGCAGACTTTGATCCGGATCTGTCTCTTCTCGATGTTATCGGTCTCAGGCAAGATGCCATCAAGCCCGCCGATGAACTGCCCGTTCATACCCATCAAAAAGGTCAACTGATCCTCGCCCTTCGTGGCTTTATCACCTGTGAAATATCCGATGCAATATGGATAGCACCTCCCCAGAGCGCTATCTGGATCCCGGCCGGGTTCCCTCACAGCAACAAGGTATCCGGTGATGCCTCCCTGTGTCTGCTTTTTATCGCCCCTCATGTGGCTCATTTACCTACACGAAGCTGCACCTTGTCTATCTCCCCTCTGTTAAGAGAGCTCATTAAACATTTTTCTCAACTGCCTCAGAGTTATGAAACAGGTGCTCCCACCGACCTATTGGTCAAGGTTCTATTACATGAACTGACTCAAATGCCGACAGATCAACTGGAATTTCCGATATCGAAAAATAGCAAATTAAGAAAAATAGCTGAATCATTGATGGCGTCGCCAAATGACAGAAGCACGGTGGCACAGTGGGGCTCCCGCTATGCCATGAGCGAACGAACTCTTACCAGGTTAATCAAAAAAGAGACGGGGATGTCATTCGGAAGGTGGAGAACACAATTACATATCATCATTGCCATACAGCGACTATCGAGTCATTACACTGTTCAACAGGTATCAGAGGAACTTGGTTATGAGTCTGTCAGTGCATTTATCACCATGTTCAAGAAAAAATTGGGCGAGCCCCCCAAACGTTATGTGAATCAAAGGGAGTAAGTTGGCTAAAAACACTCCCCTCATCGCTTACCCGCAAGGTGATAAGTTTCAAAGGGGAAATCATTCAATTCGCCAATATTATTCAGCATTCACTATCTTCAAGACCTGCTCAAGAAAACCGGCATAATCGACTTCACTCTGATTTACACTAAAAGCAATTGATAGTTGATGTGCAGGATCGACATATAACATGACTCCCCAATGCCCCGGATGATAGAAGATGAGTTCGCCCGATGAATTTTCATCGATAAATGGACCAAACCCTATCCCTTCGGAGCCCTGAGGCGTCATCATGGCCATGTAAGTTTGCTCCTGTTCAAAAACCGTCCCCTCGGCCAAAGCGATACCAAACCGGGTCAAGTCGGCCGTTGTAGTAACAAAACCGCCGTCGGCAAATTCCATACTCGGGTGAATTTGATTCATATCATAGTCACCAGCATAATTATGGATAAGCTCAACATCTGTCGGCCACTCCTGAGCCTGCTCGAAGGTATTATTCAGACTTAAAGGGGCTAACACCTGCTCACGCACGACTCTATGATAGGACTGCTCTGTGACGGCCTCGATAACCAGACCCAGTAAGATATAACCTGCAGAGGTATATTCCTGTCCCTTTCCCGGCTCATATCGCAGACCAAGCTCGGCAGCAAAAGACAATAACTCTTGTGGTTGTTTATCTTTTTCAGGATTCAGCATCATCCAGCTGTTTTTAGCCTGATCATTATCTATATTGGCCAAACCACTGGTGTGGGATAGCAGCTGACCTATTGTCACTGTGTCGCTATAGTATCCAAAAAGTGAATAGATAAGTTTATCTTCGAGGTAATTACTGACTGGAGAATCGAGGCAGAGCTTACCCTGCTCGACTAATTTAAACACGGTGACGGCGGTAAAGAGTTTGCCTACGCTGGCTGAGCGAAAATAGGCATTAGCGGAAACCGATCTTTCATCATTGTCGACGAAAGACCATAAGCCCGACGCCCCACTGAATACGGTATCGGCTCCGCGCTGCACTCTCAATAAAACACTGGGAACCTCACTCCGGTCTGCCCAGGCGGTAACTAACTCACTGAGTTCACTCCTTTGTTGATCGAAATTGGAATGACCCGTCTGTTTTGTTTCATCCGACGCATCGCTGCAGCCCGATACCACTAACAGAAGAGAAGATAATAAGAAACCCGAGAGCTTATTCATAACAACACCTTGTTCAGGAGGGTAGCTAAAAGCTGGCGCCCTCCTTCGTAATTATAGATATCAATTATTATTACCCGTTAAATTACTCACGTCAGTCATACCAGATACACTTTTGTCACCTAGTGTAACCTCCCATTGTAAAGTCTTCATTTATTTGTAATCTTTAATCGTTCATTATTCAATTAAATCAAGATCCCTGAAAACCTCGACTGCTTATAGTTTGCTATTCTTGAGCCAGAAGCATGATGTTGTGAGAGAAATATTCGATGCCACATATATTATTGGTCGAGGACGATGAAAAAATTGCCCGACTACTCGTACGGTTACTGTCATTTGAAGGTTTTGATGTCAATCATGCCAATAATGGTGATGATGCCATCACCATTATTGGGTCACTGAACCCGGATTTGGTCATTTTAGATATGATGTTGCCCGGTAAGGATGGCTTCGAAGTGTGCGATGCGGTGCGATCCAGCTTTAAAAACAGCATCTTAATGCTGACAGCCCATGAGGGAGATCTAAATGAGGTGTCGGCATTTAAGGCCGGTGTCGATGATTTTGTCATAAAACCGGTAAAACCTGATATTTTACTCGCCAGAATCAACGCACTATTGAGACGACAGACTCGGGGTCGGGGTACACATATCCAAGTGGCTGATCTTGATATCAACCCTGACAGCCGAAAAGTCATCATAAACAGTCAAGCTATCGATATTACAGACTCTGAATTTCAACTGCTGTGGATACTGGCCTCGAATGTCGGTCAGGTGATCAGCCGCGAAGCATTATTTCAACAGATCATGGATAAAGATTTCGACGGTTTAGACCGTTCGATCGATATGCGGATATCCAAATTACGAAAAAAATTAAAACAACACAGTCCCAACAAGGAGTATATCCGTACTCTGAGGCAGGCCGGCTACCTCTTTATTGATACAGATGCCCAATGAAACAGTTATTCGTCCGACTCTTCATTATCTGTATGAGTGCCACCTTGCTGGTTTTGACCTTGATTGCCTATCTAGAACAGGAGGTATATCTCGAACAGGCAAAGTCTTACTATCTTGAGCAAAGTCAGATTGTTCGAAATAGCATTAAAAGAGAACTCGATAATGGTTTGAGCAGTGAAACTGAGGTCCTTGCCTGGTGGTCGAGTCAGTTAGGGGTAAGGATAACCATCGCAGAGCCCTCCATATCTCATTCAAAGATCGCTCAATACTCAATCACAGACTCGGGTGAATATGTTCAGGTAGAGGTTCCTTTTACCCAACAAAACCATCTCATATTCAGTTATGCACAAGAGGCCAGCGCCGGCTATCTGGTCATGATTTATGCCAGTTACCTGTTGATCTTCATTCTGGTGGCACTACTGGTATTTCTGATATCACGGGTGAGCTATCGGTACCTTGAAGGCATGAGTCAGGCGATCGAGCGGATCGTGGGGGGGGATTATGGTAAACAGATCCCAAGGAGCAGGCATAAACCCCTGAATAAACTGTTGTCGTTGACGAATCAATTAGCTGAACAGCTGATGCTGCAAAAACAACAACAGATAATATTGAATGGCGCAATCGGCCATGAACTGCGTAGTCCCTTGATGCGATTAAGACTCGCGCTGGATATGGGTCGCAAAGGTGATTATGGCGAACCGGATATTTAGCTCCGTGAGATGGATGAAGGTTTATCTGAACTCGAAGAACTGACAACAGAATTGATTTGGATTGCCCGGGCACAATATAACCCCACGCCTCAAGAACTACAGTCACTCGATTTAAGTCAATTAGTTATAGAGTGCAGTCAAAGATACTCTCAGGTCAATTTAACCGCCGAACCAGATATTTATATCTCGGCTCAACCCCTCTTAATTGAAAGAGCCATTTACAATTTACTCGATAATGCAGAGAAATTTGCCGTTGAGCGAATAGAAGTACACCTTTTCAGAGATCAGACAAGGATTAAACTGGTCGTCGAAGATGATGGCTCGGGCCTGCCAGAATCTAGCTGAAATAAAGTATTCATCCCGTTTTATCAAATAGATAAGAGTCGCAATAAGCCTCATCAGGGCGCTGGCTTAGGCCTTGCTATTGCTAAATTAGCGATAGAACTCAATGGCGGCAATATTTCTGTGACCAACGGCCACCTTGGAGGTGCCAGATTCGAAATGAGTTGGCCGCGAGCCTGACATTATAAAAATGCATTGAGGTTGCCACTCAATGCATCTATGCCATTATCGACCCTATAAACCGATCCCAAAGGAATGAAGAGTCCGGTTGACAATTTCAGGGGACTCAAAGCCATGCACTAATATTTAAGGCCCTTCAATCACACAGGATTATTGATGTCGACGAAGTGATGCTCTAAATTAAATTCTCTCGCTAAATGCTCTCCCAGTGCCTGTATCCCATAACGCTCGGTCGCATGGTGCCCTGCGGCGAAATAGTGGACACCTAACTCCATGGCACTGTGGAAGGTACGCTCCGATACTTCACCACTGATAAAGGCATCGACACCGAGATCGGCGGCGATATCGATATAATCCTGGGCGCCACCACTGCACCAGGCGATGGTTTGGATCTCATCATTGCTCTGGCCAATATGCAGCGCTTCTCTGTTTAATACATGGTTTAATCGAGCGGAGAAAGCCTCGACAGACATAGGCGTATCAAGCCGCCCCTGCCAGATAAGTCCCTGAGCAACGTCCTCTACCGGCTCGGCATCCGAGATATCGAGTCTGCGGCCGAGCTCGGCGTTATTGCCTAACATAGGGTGACCGTCCAGTGGCAGATGGTAACCGAACAGATTGATATCATGGGCTAGTAGTGCCTTGATCCTACGCTGCTTCATTCCCGTGATAACTTCAGGCTCCCCTTTCCAGAAGAAACCATGATGTACGAGAATCGCATCGGCATTTAGCTCTATGGCTCGGTCGATCAATGCCTGACAAGCCGTTACGCCAGTGACTATTGTGGCGATCTTTGAGCGGCCTTCCACTTGTAATCCATTGGGGGCATAGTCTTTATAGTTGGAAATCTGAAGAAACTCTGAAAGATATCGGCTTAGTTCTGTACGTGTCATTGAAACACCCTTGATTATTCTTTTGTGGAAGTGTAACCGATCAATAATACCAATTACATTGAATAACTGCTCATTCAGCGGGAATTCAAAGCCCTGTAGGCAAGGCGAGTACTTGATGCTAATAGTTATTCTATATCGAAAGTGCTTAACGCTGCATAAAGGGCTTTGAAACCCGCACTAAGTGAACGCCTCAGGACTTCCACTTCTACTTTGCATTGACTTAAAAGGGAATAACCATTTCCTCATCAATGCGCCTTGAATTGAAAGCCCTGAGGGGCTCTGAATTGAGCATATACTTAATGTAATTGGTATATAATGACACAGCCCTCATCTCCACCTGATTATTAACTAAACTAAGTGGTAACTAAATCACCTGATTGTTACCGGATTCGTTATGATTTTAGTCGCATTATGCTCATAAAATCGATGAAAACGTCAGATTTTCAGTGAAAATTGGACTTTATACCAGTTTCACCTATAAAATTGGCTCAAACCTTCAGGTAAACATTAAAATAAATAGGTTATAACTATGTCAAAACTGACCAAAGAAGAGGTTATCAGCGCGTTAGAGTCTGCCTTAGCCGACAAGCAAGGTAGTGCTGTAACAATCGAGCAAAAGGGAAGCTGGTACAAAATCGATGGCGGTAAGTCACTACGTTTCAGTGAACTCGAGAGCATGCTAGCCGAAATGAACGGCGAAACATCACCTCAAGCAGCAACAGAAACTAAAGCGAAACCCGTGGCTAAAACCACAAAGCCTAAAGCGGCAGCCAAAAAGGCTCCGGCAACGAAGAAAGCCAAGCCTGTTAATACTGGCGGTGGTAAAACACCGAAAGAGTTATGGCGTGAGAAACTTGCAGGAAAAGGACAGCTACCTCGCGGTTTCTAGTCCCGATTCTACTTGCTGTAAATAAAAAGGAGCCATTGGCTCCTTTTTATTTACTCGGGTTTTGTACAATATCAATATAGATTGGTATTACATTGCACGATCGACCCTAACGCCACCTTGAAGATAAACCACCCGGACTTCATCCCCCGCATTGAAAACCATTCCCGGATCTAAGTCCTGAATAATCATCACTTGCTCGCCATCATCTTGCTTTATCATCAATTCAACCAGTTTTAATTCTTGGACATAACTCGAGTCACCATGACGATTGCCAATCCCGGCACCAATCAGTGCGCCGAGTACGGTCGCAACATCCTTGCCGCTTCCACCACCAAATTGATGACCGACGACACCACCAATAAGGGCTCCACCGAAAGTTTTCCAGCCTTGATTTCTATCCTCTACCAGCTGTTTCTGAGTGATATTCCTGACAGAAACAATACTACCGTAGACCACTTTTTCAACGGGTACAGCCTGGTTACGATCATAACCGGCATGCGCCGGCAAGAATATGCTAAAAAACAAGCAAACGTAGAATAAGCGACTAATACTAGGTTTCAACATAATCAATTTTCCGCTAACTTATAAGGAGGTCTCATAAAGATAATATTACTCAATTGTGAACTCACTGTCCTATTTAAATCATGAACTCGAAAGGTTTCCTTCACCGGAATACGCGCTAACCGATCCTAACGGCCTGCTCGCTATCGGTGGAGACCTACATCCGACTCGACTGTTAAATGCCTATTACGAAGGTATTTTCCCCTGGTTTAATGCCGACGACCCTATTCTTTGGTGGTCTCCCGATCCCCGTGCAGTGTTCGTTCCCGGCACGATGAAAGCCAGCCGAAGCTTGATTAAGTCACTTAAGAAGCAAACTTGGACCTTTACCATAAACCGCGCCTTTAAAGAGGTCATGCTCGGCTGTGCTGCACCAAGGGCTGCGCAGGATGGCACATGGATCACCCAAGACATTCAACACGCCTACTTTGAGCTACACAAACAGGGGCTGGCACATTCTGTGGAGGTCTGGAGTGAAGGGACACTCATTGGCGGTTTATACGGACTGGCTATAGGGCAGGTTTTCTGTGGCGAGTCGATGTTTCATACACAGACAAATGCTTCTAAAGCTGCCATGCTGGTATTACATCAGTATCTTTTAAAACAAGGGTTCAAACTCATAGACGCTCAGGTGGTGAACCCGCATCTTGAATCATTAGGCGCCACCGCATTAAAGAGAAAAGATTTTATTAATCTACTTAAACGTTTTCGTGACGGTAAGGTCGCCTCGAACTCTTGGGTAGTAAAAGAGGTATTTCTTGAGCTTTAAATCACAGCCAATATCGGTCGGAATAACGAAAACCTTTCCCTGCAGCTATATCGAAACAGAGTTAGAACAGTTATTGGTCCTTCAGGAGGACAATATTGGGTTGGCACTATTCGAGCAACTCTTAGCGTTAGGTTTCAGGCGCAGCGGCGGTACTATCTATAAGCCCCAATGTCCACATTGTAACGCCTGTCTGCCAATTAGGATCCCCTCCTTTTTATTCACGCCTTCAAGAAGACAAAAAAGAACCCTGAAAAATAACCAGGATCTCATTTGGAAAATTGTCGAAAAGCAAACCGAACACCATTATGAACTTTATGAAACTTACATCAATGTAAGGCACAAAGATGGTCCTATGTATCCCGCTTCGAGGGAACAATATAATCATTTTATCGATTCAGGCTGGCTCGACCCCATATTTATTGAACTGTGGAAAAACGATACACTAATCGGCGTTGCCGTTACCGATATACTGCCAAACAGTTTATCGGCCATCTACAGCTTTTTTGCTCCCGATGAACATAAACGCTCCTTGGGCTCACTACTCATTCTAATCCAATGCCGCCTGGCAAAACTCATGCACAAAGATTTCATCTACCTCGGATATCAGATCGATGAATCGAGAAAGATGAACTATAAGCGTGACTACACGCCATATCAGATTTTAACCTCATCTGGTTGGCAGCAAACTCCTGAAGAATAAAACCAATTAGCCAATCTTCTCCCTTGGCTATTTATCACGCTTAGGCTAACCTTTTCTTTACAGGAGCGGTAAATTGCGGCATGATACGCCCGTTTTTAATATTCGAAGGCTAACAGGATAATTGATTAATGGCGAAAGAAGACAACATTGAGATGCAAGGCACGATCCTTGAAACCTTGCCGAACACAATGTTTCGTGTAGAGCTAGAGAACGGTCACGTTGTGATTGCACACATCTCAGGCAAAATGCGTAAAAACTACATTAGAATTTTGACCGGTGATAAGGTCACAGTTCAGCTGACCCCTTACGATTTGAGCAAAGGTCGCATCGTCTTCCGTTCACGCTAAGTTAGCAATAACAGATTTTTAAAAACCGGCAAGGCCGGTTTTTTTATTTCAATCGTATTAAAAAAGGCTGCAGTTGCAGCCTTTTTTTTATTCCAATAAACACGACAACATCAGCTATTCACTTTCTCTGGACTCTTGATAGAGATAACGATTTCATCTTTATTGATATCGACATGGGCAACACCACCCTTCTCAAGGTCGCCGAACAGGATCTCATCGGCTAACGGCCGCTTAATCAATTCGGTAACGACTCTCGCCATCGGCCTTGCTCCCATCGACTTGTCATAACCTTTCTCTGCAAGTAAGGTTCTGGCTTCATCAGTAACCTCTAAAGTTACGCCCTTATCATCAAGTTGAGCCTGAAGTTCGACGAGGAACTTATCTACAACCTTAGCAATCACCATCATATCGAGGTGGTTGAACCAGATTATCTCGTCCAACCTGTTTCTGAACTCCGGTGAAAAGATTTTATTGATCTCAGCTAATGCATCCAGACTGTGATCTTGTTGCTTAAAGCCTATCGACTTTCTCACCGTCTCCTGAACACCCGCATTCGTCGTCATCACCAGCGTCACATGCCTGAAATCGGCTTTACGACCATTGTTGTCCGTTAAGGTACCGTGATCCATCACCTGCAACAGCAAGTTATAGACATCAGGATGCGCCTTTTCGATCTCATCGAGCAAGACCACACAGTGGGGCGTTTTAATCACAGCATCGGTTAACAGACCACCTTGATCGTAACCAACATACCCAGGAGGCGCACCGATAAGACGTGAGACCGTATGACTTTCCATATACTCAGACATATCGAATCGCACTAAGTTAAGACCAAGACATTTAGCCAGCTGGCTCGTCACCTCAGTTTTACCAACCCCTGTCGGACCGGCAAACAAAAAGCTGCCCACAGGCTTTTGCTCTCCACCTAAACCACTTCTGGACAAGCGAATCGCCGAGCTGAGGCTCTCAATCGCATTATCCTGACCAAACACCACCATCTTTAGGTTACGGTCAAGATTACGCAGAAGATCTTTGTCAGTTGCCGATACAGACTTCTCAGGAATACGCGCCATCTTGGCAATGATAGATTCGATCTCTCCCTGCCCAATCGTTTTCTTACGACGACTCGCGGGTTGCATCGCCATTCGAGCGCCCGCTTCATCGATAACATCGATGGCTTTATCCGGAAGATGACGATCGTTAATATGTTTAGCAGACAGCTTAGCTGCAACGCTCAGCGCAGCCATCGTGTATCTGACCCCATGATGCTCTTCATACTTGGATTTGAGCCCCTGAAGGATCTTGGTGGTTTCAGCGACTGAAGGTTCATTAATATCCACCTTCTGGAAACGCCTGGCTAATGCCCTATCCTTCTCAAAAATACTCTGGTATTCCTGATAAGTGGTCGAGCCCATGCATCTCAGCTTGCCACCAGACAACAAAGGTTTAAGCAGGTTAGATGCATCCATCACTCCACCCGATGCCGCACCGGCACCTATGATGGTATGAATTTCATCGATAAACAAAATCGCATGTTCATCCTGTTCGAGTTCTTTAAGCAGACTCTTAAACCGTTTTTCAAAATCACCGCGATATTTAGTCCCGGCTAACAGGGCACCTAAGTCTAATGAGTAGACGGTTGCCTTACTCATAATTTCAGGGACTTCCTCTTTTACAATTCGGTACGCCAGCCCCTCAGCGATGGCGGTCTTGCCCACCCCCGCTTCCCCCACTAACAGGGGATTATTTTTTCTTCTGCGACAGAGAATTTGAATGGAGCGCTCTATCTCTTCACTTCGACCGATTAAGGGATCGATACTTCCGTTAAGCGCCCGTTCGTTAAGATTGTCGGCAAACTGAGATAATTTGCTCTTCTCTTCTTCTGTCTCTGTTTGATCTTCGATCTGCTCCTGATGCAAACCGCTATCGACCTCATTTTTAGAGACACCATGAGAGATAAAATTGACCACATCGAGACGAGTCACTTCGCCATTACGCAGGAGATAGACAGCTTGAGATTCCTGCTCACTGAAGATGGCAACGAGAACGTTGGCACCGGTAACCTCATTGCGACCAGATGATTGAACGTGAAAAACGGCCCTTTGCAGTACTCGTTGAAAGCCTAGTGTAGGCTGAGTCTCTCTATCGTCTTCAGGATCGGCGATAATAGGCGTAGTTTGTTGAATAAAACCTGACACATCTTCTCTTAACTTATCAAGATTTGCCCCACAAGCCACCAAAGCTTCTTGTGCCGCAGGGTTGTCAATCAATGCTAAGAGCAAGTGTTCAACCGTCATATACTCATGACGGGCATCTCTGGCCTGTTGAAAGGCCAGATTCAAGGTGACTTCAAGATCTTTATTTAACATAAGCACCCCCTAAATTTACAACGTAATTTACCCAATTCAGGCTTTCTCTAAAGAACACAGTAACGGATGTTGGTTTTGTCTTGCAAACTCATTTACTTGAGCAACCTTAGTTTCTGCAATACCAAAGGGAAATACTCCACAGATCCCTTTACCCTGATTATGAATAGCCAACATGATGTCCGTGGCATCCTGTTCATTCTTTTTGAAAAAGAGTTGTAAAACCTCAATCACAAAATCCATCGGAGTGTAGTCATCATTGTTTAATATCACCTTATACATCGGTGGTGGCATTAATTCCGATTCAACACGCTCTTCTACATGTTCGATATTTACTGCTTTACCCATGTTTCAATATTAGCCTCTAGTATTGGCTTGTACCAATCAATGACAATTTAATTCCCATTGATAACTCAACATCTCATATATCTCGCACTAATTGATACAACTTTTTTATCGGTTTGTTGATTAATTGTTAATTTATTCTTGACATACAATCATACTGCTTTCATTCTGTTCAACAGGCGGTGAATTTTTCCCGCCTGTTAAGTTTTACTATCTTACTGGGAAGTAGACAACAGAAGGAAGTGGAAGTATGGCAAACGGAACTGTTAAATGGTTCAACAACGCCAAAGGATTCGGGTTTATCTGCCCTGAAGCTGGTGGTGAAGACGTTTTTGCACACTATTCTACCATCGAAATGGAAGGCTATCGAACTCTAAAAGCAGGCCAACCAGTCCAATTCGAAGTGGAAGCGGGTCCAAAAGGTATGCACGCGTCAGCAATTTCGCCAACAAATTAGTGGTGCGATGTAAGACAAAAAAGGCAGGGAATGTAATATTCCCTGCCTTTTTATTTTCTCAATATTCCTAAATCATCACAACGAAGCGGCGGACCACTTCATTGTTCAAATAGCGTTAAACCGTAAACAAGGCATTTAATGTTGCACTCGGACGCATCTCTGAAACAGCTTTATCGGCATCGAGACGATAATAACCCCCCAGATCGACAGCATTACCCTGAGCGCTATTGAGTTCATCGACTATTGTAGTTTCACTGTTCGCCAGTGATTCAGCCAGTCCGGTAAACTGTGCTTTCAATTCTGCATCCTGACTCTGCTCCGCAACTGCCTGAGCCCAATACATTGCCAGATAGAAATGACTACCTCGGTTATCGAGCTGACCGACACGGCGCAATGGTGACTTATTCTGGTCCAGGAATCGGCCAATCGCGCTATCTAACGTATCGGCCAATACTTGTGCCTTAACGTTATCGGTCGTCTGGCTCAGATGCTCCAGCGATGCCGCCAGCGCCAAAAACTCACCCAGAGAATCCCAACGCAGGTGACCTTCCTTTTCGACTTGCTGAACATGCTTAGGCGCACTTCCGCCAGCACCGGTTTCGAATAATCCACCGCCATTCATCAAAGGGACGATTGAGAGCATTTTTGCACTCGTTCCAAGCTCGAGAATAGGGAATAGATCGGTCAGGTAATCACGCAGTACGTTACCGGTCACAGAGATGGTATTTAAACCATCTTTAGTTCGTTGTAGCGTAAATCGAGTCGCTTCAACCGGTGACATGATGTGGATCGCTAACCCGTCAGTGTCATGTTCAGGCAGATACTGATTCACTTTCTTAATGATTTGAGCATCATGAGCACGGCTTTCATCTAACCAGAACACGGCAGGAGTCGATGAAAGACGTGCGCGTTTAACGGCCAGTTTCACCCAATCACGAATTGGCGCGTCTTTAACCTGACACATTCTCCAGATATCACCGGCTTCAACGTCATGTGACAAGAGTACGTCACCATGGTTATCTATGACTCGAACCGTACCCGCAGCCTGGATCTCAAATGTTTTATCATGGCTGCCATACTCTTCAGCCTTTTGTGCCATCAAACCCACATTTGGCACGCTTCCCATGGTAGAAGGATTAAACGCACCATTTTCTTTACAAAATTGGATAGTCTCTTGATACACACCGGCATAGCAGCGATCCGGGATCATCGCCTTAGTATCTTTAGGCTGACCATCTACGCCCCACATCATGCCTGACGTACGAATTGCAGCAGGCATAGAAGCATCAATAATTACATCACTAGGTACATGCAGGTTGGTGATCCCCTTGTCTGAATCGACCATAGCAAGCTCAGGACGAGTCTGATAGATAGCTGCGATATCGGCTTCAACTTCAGCTTTTTGTGCCTCAGGAAGCGTGGCTATCTTCGCGTATACATCACCAAGACCATTGTTTACATCCACGCCCAGTTGCTCAAACAGATCTGAATGCTTAGCGAATAACTCTTTGTAGTACACCTTAACGGCATGACCAAAAAGAATAGGGTCAGAGACTTTCATCATGGTCGCTTTCAAGTGCAGAGAGAGTAGAACGCCCTGTGCCTTCGCATCTTGAGTTTCACGCTCGAAGAACTCAACCAGTGATTTTTTACTCATGACAGAAGCATCGATAACTTCACCGACCTTCAAAGAGAGTGACTCTCTTAATACCATCTCACCGCCATCTTTCTTGGCCAGTACGATATGTACATTACTCTCTTTATCAAGCGTTAATGATTTCTCACTACCATAAAAATCGCCTTCACTCATATGGGCAACATGAGATTTTGAATCACGACTCCAGGCCCCCATCGAGTGAGGATGCTTTTGTGCATACTTCTTTACTGAACCCGGAGCGCGACGATCTGAGTTTCCTTCACGAAGAACCGGATTAACCGCGCTGCCTTTAATTTTGTCATAGCGTGACTGAATCGCTTTTTCGGCTGCATTTGCTGGCTCATCGGGATAGGACGGAATGTCGTAGCCTTTATTCTGTAACTCTAAAATACAGGCTTTAAGCTGAGGAATTGATGCACTGATATTAGGTAGCTTGATAATATTCGCTTCAGGCTTACCCACCATCTCACCTAATTCACCCAAGGCATCTGAAATTTTTTGTGCATCTGAAAGCTTGTTTGGGAAATTAGCAATAATCCGACCCGATAGAGAGATATCACGAGTTTCAACATTCACACCAGCAGCTTGAGTAAACGTCTTGATAATAGGTAACAAAGACAGAGTGGCTAAGGCTGGCGCTTCGTCCGTTTCAGTATAGATAATCGTTGATGATTTGTCGGTCATTTTTAGTCCTACATTGTTGTAAAATAATAATTTATGATAATTTAATTTATTCTTATACTGCTTATTATACTTACATACAGTTTCTTATAAGCGTTATTATACAAGCCTGCTAACGGCCTTCTAATCACTACTAAAGGTGGTCGGTGAAGAGCATAAAGCATTTGATAACATGAGTTTATAACTCACCAAACACAAACTTTTCAGGCCTTAATCACGCATTACCACCCGAGTTGAACTTCTCAAAACTCAATAACAATTTGGCGCAGATCACACTTTAATGGCGCATATCATAAAACATTCCAGACAATATTCAAATTCCACTAATGGCCAATGCGCAGTACACTAGTATCAATTAAGTCATACTATGCCAGAAGTTAGCCCAAGTGAGTCACACAAATTCTCGTCAAACAAGATCTAAAAGCGCCACTTCACCTTCCTCGACAGATCGCAGAGGCAGAGTGACCAACAGGTTTAATAAGACAAAAAGCCCACACCAGGGGGCTGAAAAACACAAAACCCGTAAAACGGTTTCAGGTAAGCCCAGAGCAAAAGATCCCATCATCGTCTTGTTTAACAAGCCGTTCGATGTACTTTGCCAGTTCACTGATGAGCAGGGACGACAAACCTTAAAAGACTACATTCCCATTCCGGATGTCTATGCCGCAGGGCGGCTGGACAGAGATAGTGAAGGCCTGCTTTTATTGACCAACGATGGAAAGTTACAATCAAAAATCACCGAGCCTAAGAAAAAAACCTTCAAGACCTATTGGGCTCAGGTAGAAGGTGAACCCAATGAGGCCGATATCGATAAGTTACGCCATGGTGTCGAGCTAAAGGATGGGATGACCTTGCCGGCAAAAGTCATGATAATGACCCAACCGGATGTATGGCCACGTACTCCACCTATCAGAGAGCGTAAAGGTATCCCGACAACTTGGCTCGAAATTCAGATATGTGAAGGCCGAAACCGCCAAGTAAGAAGAATGACGGCAAACATCGGATTTCCCACTCTCAGATTAATTCGCTATAAAATAGGACAATGGAGTCTTAACGACCTCCAATCCGGGGAATTCCAGCGTATCGATATGCCAAACATACAGGTGTAAATCGGTTTTATCCCTACAGTGATAAGCCCATTAAACACCACTATTTATCTGTAAGCTTGCACATTATGAAAGGGGGGAATATGGGCGACAGATATAAACCTAATGTCACCGTGGCTTGTATTATTGAGTGCCAAGAGAGGTATCTTATCGTCGAAGAGATCATCGATGGGGTTAAGCGCTACAATCAACCGGCCGGGCACCTTGAGAAAGATGAAACTCTGGTGATGGCCTGTGAACGGGAAGTTTTTGAAGAGACAGGATTAAAAGTGTCGCCTCAGGGCTTAACCGGGATTTATCAATTCGCTGCCAGTGATAGCCTCGCCTTTCTTCGATTTACCTTTTTTGCGCATATCGAAACTCTCTCCCCTCTCCAGCCTCAAGACCCGGACATTAGCCAGGCATTATGGTTAACTTATGAAGAGGTACAGGGTTTAGAGCAGGCACTTAGGAGTCCACTGGTGTTATCCAGCCTCGATGACTTTCGCAACAAAATTCACTATCCGCTAGAACTGCTTAATGGGGACCATCTGAGGTTAGCCCCAGGCTCGAATGCGTGATAGAATACGCCCCCGAAAATGTAGCTTATTTTCTGTGTCACTTTGGACCTTTTTCAGAATGTTCACGAACAATAGGCTGCGAATACACATTCAACGGTTTTAGGATCTATGGCATTAATCGAACCCACTGCTATTAATAATAAAAAAGTCATCGTCGGCATGTCTGGCGGTGTTGATTCATCAGTTTCGGCTTACCTGTTACTTAAACAGGGATATCAAGTCGAAGGTCTTTTCATGAAAAATTGGGAAGAAGATGACACCGATGAATATTGTGCCGCAGCAGACGATTTAAAAGATGCGCAAGCAGTATGTGACAAGCTGGGTATCAAACTACACACAGTAAACTTCGCCTCTGAATATTGGGACAATGTGTTCGAGTATTTTTTGGCCGAATATAAAGCGGGCCGAACGCCAAATCCGGATATCATCTGTAATAAAGAGATTAAGTTTAAAGCTTTTCTCGAATTTGCTGATGACATCTTAGATGCTGACTATATCGCTATGGGTCATTATGTTCGCAGAAGCGATGAAAGCGGTCAAAGCCAGATGCTGCGAGGCAGAGATGGCAATAAAGACCAAAGCTACTTCCTCTATACCTTAAGCCATGAGCAAATATCCCGCTCACTTTTCCCTGTTGGCGAACTTGAAAAGAGCGAAGTCAGAGAGATAGCAAAAGAGATGGGTCTTGTCACCCACGATAAGAAAGACAGTACCGGGATCTGCTTTATCGGCGAACGAAAGTTTACTGATTTTCTGAGCACCTTTCTGCCAGCACAACCGGGAAATATTGAAACCGCCGAAGGTGAAGTCATCGGCACTCACCAGGGTCTCATGTACCACACATTAGGTCAGCGAAAAGGCCTGGGTATCGGCGGCATGAAGAACAGTAATGATGACCCTTGGTATGTGGTCGACAAAGAGATGGACAGAAACGTACTCGTTGTCGGTCAAGGTGGTCATCA
>PJEL010001283.1_pt1 | contig 26146 bp, 20 predicted proteins | sample 1853271 | NCBI WGS metagenome assembly PJEL01 (sample SAMN08108733, study PRJNA415343) | Invertebrate metagenome, whole genome shotgun sequencing project. | host: Globobulimina | place: Sweden: Gullmar Fjord | collected 2015-08
GTTTGGCACCTCGATGTCGGCTCGTCACATCCTGGGGCTGAAGAAGGTCCCAAGGGTTGGGCTGTTCGCCCATTAAAGTGGCACGCGAGCTGGGTTCAGAACGTCGTGAGACAGTTCGGTCACTATCTGTTGCGGGCGCTAGAAACTTGAGAAGGGCTGACCCTAGTACGAGAGGACCGGGTTGGGTAAACCTCTGGTGTATCAGTTGTGACGTCAGTTGCATTGCTGAGTAGCTACGTTTATTAGAGATAAGCACTGAAAGCATCTAAGTGCGAAGCTTGCTTCAAGATAAGGTTTCTTTGAGGGTGGTTATAGAAGATGACCTTGATAGGTTGCAGGTGTAAAGTCAGAAATGGCATAGCCGAGCAATACTAATAACCCAAATACTTCCTTTTTATTAAGAGTATTATCCATTTCGTTAACGATTTTCATTCAAAAAATAAGGTGATTATTGCGCTGGGGAGACACCTTTTCCCATTCCGAACAGAGAAGTTAAGTCCAGTTGCGCCGATGGTACTGCCCATAAAGGTGGGAGAGTAGGAAGTCGCCTTTTTTTTTATTTTTTTAAACTATTGCTTTTAATTAAAGTATTTAGTATTTATAACCAACAATAGTATTGGTAATTAAAGCCAAAATATATATATAACAGTATATACTGTTAGTAATTTTACATATGAGTTTACAGAATCACTTAAAATATTAAATCTATGAAGTATTTAACAATATTAACGTTACCACTTCAGGTTCTTTTAGGTTCAGCTAATAATCTGGTTGGTAATAACAGTGAAATAATGTATGACTTTCAACACAAAGAGCTCTTTGTTGGTGTTTGTGTAGTTGAAGTTGATAGTAATTTATTTGAGAGTTATGCCTGAAGTTAACGCATTAAAAAAAACTAAATGAATGAGGCTGGAATCCTTTTCATGATTCTCCTGAAATTATTGCTACTGTTATGTTAATTCTTTATGCTGGTTATTCTCACCTATTCTTATTGTTTACAGGAAGGCTCGCAGGAAAGTATAAAGTGTCTGCAAAGCAGATGATTTTTGTTGAGGTATTAGTGAAGTCTTTTTTGTTTTCGCGTAAAAATCTAGAAGATTACAAAAAAGAAAACAGTTCTCTACCATTTGTTTTTAATAAATATTTAGATCTAAGTGCAGATATAATACTTTTTGGGCTTACTTGGATAATAACACTTGGATTGCGCTTTTACTAATAACCTAGCAGGTGAATAATCTAAGGATAGCGATTGTTATTACTCAGAAAATTAAGTATAGAATTCTTAAATAAACAATACATGCCACATCTCCAACTATAATTGCTAGTCACAACACAAAGACTTGTTTTAATTGTAGTGATATGCTATACTTGCGGTATGTTTAGTGAAATTCGCTTAGAATCTCAGCACACATAGGAGCAAAAAAAAGATATTAATTCTTTGAATGGTGTTTAAGTTCCCTATACTTGGAAAGCAAAAAATATTAATAAAAAGGAACAAAGAGGTATTTTATCTGCCGTAAGGCAAATATCCTGTTTCTCTTCAAACATACTCCAATATAGAAGAAACAGTTTGGCTCTCTGATGCCCCTGAGTATTTTACACAAGTAATTCCATTAATAAGTGGTATAAAACTTACCAAAAACGTTGTCTTCAACACCATAAAAAAGTAAAATCCGACTCAGCAATCATTCATTTAACTCTGGTAACTATTTTAAGTTTATTAAAGGCAGGCATGGATCAATGCGACTTTTTATTAAGTTGTAAAATTAAAAATATAGGATAAGTAAGTGTTAAAAGTCATCTTTGGCAATGCACCAAATCCTATTTACATAAATAATAAGTACAGTGGCTCTTTTGTTATGAAAGTTAACCTCAAAATAAACAACAACCTACTACTAAGCAAAAACTAGCAAAATAAAGACTACTATGGAAAAACATACAATAGATAGGGATCAGTAAAAATACCTATACAATGTTCTAAAGAGTGAAGGTTCATTTGACCTTAGTAGGGAAGAGGAAAAAATAAAATTATTTTAGAACCTCTCCTTAGGCATTATCAAAAAAACTTCCAAGGTAAAAAAAGGTAAGTAAAAGCAATATTCAAAACAAAGGAAGGCATTCTTTATCAACTAAAGAGTATAGCAAATATAATGGAAAATTTTTGTCATCGAACAAGCCGTAAATTACTTGATAATAAAGAAGCTAAGGTTTTGTCTTTTGAGAGACTTAAAACCAAAACAAATAACAAAAAAACCTAATGTAAAGAAAACAGATAACAGATAATGGCAAAAAAACAAACAAAACAGTCTTTAAGCCATGTTGATTCATCATAACCTCAAGAATGTTCTAAGTCTTAACTCTCCAGCTAAGGGAATCGTAAAAATAAACCTAGTTTTTACCTGCCAATGCTGAGGTAGGGATAATGTGCTATAAGAATGTTTACAAGAGATATTAAACTATTGAAATAAAATTAATACTAAACTTAATGTAAGGAGTTATGGTAAAGGGGAGTTTCTTCTTTGCAAAGAGAGGATGTGTAGCCAAAATTAAGATGTAAGAAGTTTTCACTTAACTCGCGCCCCAGGGCAGGCAATCGTTGAAAAAGAAAGGAGCTCGCCTTCCCTACAGAGCTTTAAGATTAGAGTAGTTTACAAATGTTCCTTTTTAAGTATCAGACCCATTTATTTTATAAAATTTCGACATTCAACCACATTACTTTTATGAGTTAAATATGTTGCAACTATTAAGTATAGTTAATCACTAATATTAGATAAATTGTATACTATAAGTTAGTAATATGGGAAAATACAAACCTAAAGATAGCATAGAACAAAAATTTATAATATAAAAACCCTTGAAAATATCATATAGGTGTAGAAAAAATACAACATAAGCAACAGCTGTCATACTTTTAATAAGTACAAACCACCTCTGGGTATTTTGTAGTAGAAAATTACCAAAATCATAGAACCCCAACCCCAGTAATAATCGCAGCTGTATATTTGGAGTTAAGGTCTAAATAAGATATTCATATATTTATCTAATTATCTTTATCTAGAAAATTAAAAGTAGTTCTATTCTTATCAATTGTACTATTGAACGTCATTAATAATACAAATAATATTTTAGCTACTTCTGTCAATAATGCTCAAAAAGATTTATTGGTTATTGCTCTAAGTCTATTGTTCATATGTTGGGTGTAATTACTTTTTTATATCCATTTAGTTAGTTCTGTAATTAGAGTAAGGTTTACTAACCTTTTTGTTTTCTCGTTCTTAGAACTATCATTCATCAAAATAAAACTTGAATATAATTTAATACCCTACTATCATTAGAAGGTTATACAAGTAGAAATAGTTGTTAAGCTTTTTTTCATATATAAAATGTTGTTAGTTAAAAAGTATACTAACAATTTATTAAGTAAGTTCTCATATAGAACTTGTCTCAGAGTAAAAATAGTTGTTTACTTCTGTGCATGCAATAAACAGCGGTAGCTGAGACTTGTATTATTTGCTGTCTTACTAGCAATAGTATCTCTAGCATGATTCTAAGATATTAGAGTTTACAACTACTATTATGAACTTTTAGAGATACGTTTCTTGGGTACATTGGTAGAAGTATATGTAAATAATTCTTCTTTAGTTAGTTTTATAAATTTTATGATTTAACATATCATTATTGGAGCTATGTACAAAAAAGAGTCAAAAAGAAAGGCTGAATACAAAACTATTAATGTTTAAATATATATAATTAAAATTCATACTTCTTTAAAGTTTTTAGAATTTTACACAAATGTAGCTCATAGGTAAAAAATCTAGAAGTAAAACTCACAATAGCATTTTAAAGATAAACTCTAAAAATAGATAGTAATAAAGTGGTGATTCCGGAAGGACTCGAACCTTCAACCGGTTGCTTAGAAGGCAACTGCTCTTCCAGTTGAGCTACGGAACCAATTATGTCGGGGTAGCAGGATTCGAACCTGCGACCTCCTGCTCCCAAAGCAGGCGCGATAGGCCGGACTACGCTACACCCCGATATATTTTTCAATATATTATGCGGAGAGGGGGGGATTCGAACCCCCGGTACAAAAAAAGTCGTACGGCAGTTTAGCAAACTACTGGTTTAAGCCACTCACCCACCTCTCCTATTTTTACATTATTAACATAAGAATATAGCTACAAATATAAGATCATATTTGTAAAGATTGTATGGAATCGCACGAATTTATGTACATTTAGAAAAGAACCTTTAATATATAAAAAGTATAAGGTTGGCTTGTTATTACATTTTTAGAAAACAAAAGGTTATTTTTGTCCCAAAATGCGAGGTTGATAATAGTCTTACATTAATGAAATGGCTATGGATATATTTTGCACTAAAATTTTTAATAAAAAAATGAATTATGAATAACGAGAAAAAAGATGATATGTCAAATATAAGAATTCTTATAATAGAAGACAGCCTACCTGTTCAGAAGTTAACAAAAACTATTGTTGACTTTCATCAAAAACATAATACGGTCTTTGCAAATAATGGTAAGGTGGCTTTGGAGCATATTAATAGCTTACCTCCATTTAACTTAATTTTAGTTGATTTGGATATGCCTGTGATGGGTGGAGAGGAATGTATTAAGCTTATTAGAGAGTTGGACGATCCAAATAAGGCAAATGTTACGGTAGTGGCTTGCACAGGTAATGCCAAGGAATATACTCCAGAACAATTTAAAGATATGGGATTTGATGATTTATTCGTTAAACCTATTAACGCTCAAAAATTATTATCATTAATAAATAAAACCTTAGATGAAGAAAGGAAAACTTCTTTATAGCAATTTCTCATATAATAATCTAAGTCTATAAAATATATTGAGAATATAATCTAGGATATGTCAAAACCATCTTTTGATACCATTTATATGGGTTTAGCTAAGATTCTTTCAGAGCGTTCTCACTGTGTTAAGAAAAAGGTCGGTGCAGTTATTACAAAAGAGGGCAGGGCTATTGCTACTGGTTACAATGGTCCTCCAGAAAACACTTATAATTGTGATGAGAAGTGGCCTGAAAAGGGATGTTGTCGTACTGTACGTGGAGGTTGCTTTTTATCTCTACATGCAGAACAAAATGCAATTGTTTTTGCATTAAAAAATAAGGTTGATTTGCGTGGTAGTACTCTTTACATAACCCTGTCTCCCTGTCTTCCTTGTGCGCGTATGATTTTTAGTGTTGGGATTATTAAGTTAGTCTACAAAGAATCTTATTCAAAATTTAAAGGCATTAATATTGAGGAAGGGCTTATCTTTTTAAAAGACTTAAGAGTGAAGATTGTTTGTTTTAAAAATAAAAACTTATAATATAAACTAAGGAAATATAAAAAATAATGAGTTTATTTAGAGAAATGTAGACCGAATGTTGATCTGGCATAGCGCAATAGATACAGGGTGCGATGAAGCTGGTTGTGGCCCGTTAGCTGGTTCAGTTGTTGCTGCTGTAGTTCAGCTTTCATCTTCATTTTCTCATCCATTGTTACGTGACTCTAAAAAACTATCAGGTCATCAGCGTGCAAAAATTGAGCCTGAAATAATAAATGCTGCTCATGCTATAGGTATTGGACGTGCTAGTGTTGAAGAAATAGATAGACTTAATATTTTAGAGGCTAGGTTTTTAGCTATGCATAGAGCTATTGACAAATTTCTCAATAATGTGCAACCTCCAAAACTTCTGTTAATAGATGGCAATCGATTTAATGACTACCCAAATATAAAGCACAAATTAATTATAAGAGGTGATAGAATATATGCTGCTATTGCAGCCTCCTCTATTATTGCTAAAGAGTATAGAGATAGGGAAATGAAAAAGATAGCGAAAGAATACAGGTTTTATGGATGGGAGAGCAACAAAGGTTATCCAACAAAAAAGCACCGAGAGGCTATTAAAAAATATGGTTTAACTCCATATCACAGAAAAACTTTTTGTAAAAATATTTAGAACTATTTTTAAATTCTATTGAGCTGCATATAAAAAATTAGTTATTAGAATTGGACTATTACTTATGCTCTTGTTGTAATAATTTCATGTTTTAGATATTTTTGATTAACTTTGTAAAATGCAAAACTGTCATGAGTATATAAGAAAAATTAAAAAATAATATGAATACATTTAAGAAAATACCGATTATCCCATTTATTCTAGAAAGTAACTTTGGATTTTCCCATATGGGAGAAAAAAATGGTGTTTGGCAAAAACTAAGCAATGGTGAAGATGTTCTTATTTGTCGAGAAATGCCTCGTATTAATGGGACATATGAATATAAATTATCATATAATGGAACAATGCGATATACTATATTAGATTTTTTGGATAAATATGGGCATGGAGAATCTCCAGAGATATTGGTAAATAAATATTTAGGAAAAAGTAAAAAAGATGAAATTGATAGGAATGATGAAATAAATATTGTAAGCAACTCTAGGAGTTTTAAGGATAAAATAAAGGACAAGGAGTTTATTTATCAATATATTATCCATGATGGATTAGTACACTATCAATCTAATTTTTTGACAGAAAAAAAAATAAAACCAGAAGTTGTAAACAGTTATTCGGTAAAGGCAAACAAGTTTTTTGCTTCGATGCTTTGTTATAGAGAGCTTGATGAAAAACTAGATGGTGACCCTATTGGCATTACAAGGTACTTTAGTGAAGCGAGTCATTTTTATCCAAGATCTATAAAGCGATATTGTGTTCAGTATGGCTGGGGAGTTTTAAAAAAGGATGATTTGTTTCAGAGATTATATATTTGTACATCGATTATAAGTGCACTTTCTTTAGAGAGTATATTATTACTTAGAGGGGATTTTAGAAATAGGGCATATATTCTTTCTTTTGAAAATATTCCTCAAGAGCGATATAATGACTTAATATCAATTGCAAAAAAAACAAAAGTCCCAATCGTTTTTGCACTAGACGTTGAAACTAATGACGAAAAAAAAATAATTGAAAATAATTTGAGTTTAACTGGAGGAATATTTAAAAAGTGTTTTTGTCCAGAGCTAGACTTTATAGGAAATCTTAGAGACTGGAATAAGTTATTGGCACACCTTAGCATAAAAAAGAACTATAATCGTGCAAAACTATTTTCGTTAGAAGAAAAATATATTCACTAATACACTATAATTTAGCTAAAGTACGTATTTTTTAAAATCAAGTCCATATTATTTAATAGTAACTAAAAAAAACAATTCCTATAAATAATGCCTTCTATTCGTGATAATTATAATAATCCCCTATATTTGTAAGCGCTACAATGTAGCGTAATTTTATAACTTATTTTTGCAATGAATATTAATAGTAAATTAATTCCTACAGAAGATAGAATTTTAGTTAAAGTTGATGATGTTGAGTCTAAAACAATTGGAGGTATAGTTTTGCCAGAAATCGCTCAAGAAAAATCACAAATAGGAAGTATAGTGGCAGTAGGTCCAGGAAATAAAGAAAACCCTATGACGCGTAAGGTTGGAGAAAAAGTGCTTTATTCACAATATGGAGGAACTTCAATTAAATTAAAGGGTGAAAATCACTTAATCCTACGTTGTTCAGATGTTTTGGCTGTTTTGTAACCATATACTGTTTTATTTTATAAAAAACAAATTAGCTAAATCTAAATTAACACACTCCAAAATTATTTATCAAAAAATTAAACTTAAATACATATGCCAAAAATTATTGTATCTAATAATGAAGCTTCCACTAAAATCAAAAAAGGGATAGACCTTTTAGTAGGAACAGTATCACAAACTCTAGGGCCGCAGGGCAAAAACGTTATAATTGAAAAAAAGTTTGGATCTCCTCAAGTTACAAAAGATGGAGTAACTGTAGCCAAGGAAGTCTCCTCAGAAGATCCTATAGAAAATCAAGCTATCCAGTTAGTAAAAGATGTAGCTAGCAAAACAAATGACAGTGCTGGAGATGGTACAACAACAGCTACAGTATTGGCAGGAGCAATATATAATGCTGGATATAGTAGTGTACATTCTGGTTCAAACCTTCCAGAAATGATAAAAGGTATGAATAGTGCAGTAGATGCTGTTGTTGCTGAGTTAGATAAAATGAGTAAGCCAGTTGAGTCTAATAGTGATATAGAAAAAATAGCTACAACATCTGCAAATAATGATAAGCTAATAGGTAGTGTTATTGCAAGTGCAATGGATAAAGTAGGTAAGGATGGATTAATTACAGTTGAAGAAGCTAAGAGTAGAGAAACAAGGGTGGAACTTGTAGAAGGTATGAAGTTTGATCGTGGATTCTTATCTCCTTATTTTGTAACTAATGCAGAAAAAATGATAGTTGAGTTAGAAAATCCTTATGTGTTAATCTCAGAGAAAAAGATAAGTAATGTTCAGGAGATTATTCCTTTATTAGAAAAAGTAGCAAAAGAAGGGAGCCAACTGTTTGTTATTGCAGAAGATGTAAGCACGCAAGTTTTGTCAATGTTGGTTGTTAACAAGATGCGTAATATATTAAGTGGTATTGCTGCTGTTAAATCCCCAAGTTTTGGAGATAGAAAAAAAGCAGAGTTAGCAGATATAGCTACACTTACTGGAGGGCAAGTTGTTGGTAGTGAGCAGGGTCTTACACTTGAGAATATACAAGTTAGTCAATTGGGCAAAGTAGATAGGGTTACAATTGACAAGGATAGTACTTCTATAGTAGGAGGGCAAGGTAATCCAGAAAATATTAATACTAGAATAAAAGAACTTAAAGCTCAAGTATTATCTGCTACTTCAGATTACGATAAGGAGCGAATTCAAGAGCGTATAGCGAAGCTATCCAAAGGAGTTGCGAAGATTCTTATTGGAGGAGCTACAGAGGCAGAGGTTATGGAGAAAAAAGATAGAGTAGAAGATGCACTTAACGCAACACGAGCTGCTGTTGCTGAAGGAGTTTTACCAGGAGGAGGGACAGCACTGCTTCGTGCTTCAGCCAAAGCACTAACTGGAATGAAATCAGATAATGAGGATGAAAAACGTGGGATCCTGATTATAAGTGAAGCCATAGAAAATTTGGTACGTAAATTATTTGGAAATGCTTTAGGAGAGAACTATTATCCTGTTTTTCAAAAAGTAAAGGATGGAGCAAAAGATTTTGGCTATAATATTAGAACTCAAAAATTTGGTTCGTTGTATGAGTTTGGAGTTATTGATCCTACCAAGGTAACAAAATTAGCATTAATTAATGCTTGCTCATGTGCTTCACTTCTTCTGAATACATCTTGTGTAATAGCAGATAAACCATCTAATGAAGAAAGTAATTTATCTTCATCAGGTATGCCACCTATGGGTGGAGGAATGGGAGGAATGATGTAACTTATTAAGTTAGAATGTTAAAAAATTATCTTATAAAAGAAGAAATATATATAATGAATGAAACGTTCCTTTTTATCTAGAATACGGGAAAATAAACTAAATGTTTTTTTTCTCTTTTTTGTTTTTATAATGCCTTGGTCTATAGGAAGGCAATCCTATATCCCTTCTGGATCAATGCGTTCTACTCTTCTAGAGGGTGATGTTGTTTGGGTTAATACTTTTTACTATGGAGGTAGGACACCTATTACCCCTTTAAGTATTCCTTTTTTAGAAGGATATTACCTTGATTGGATACAACTCCCTTCAATAAAAATCCCAGGTCTAGGAACACCAAAGATCGGAGATGTTTTTGTATTTCATTCACCAGATGAGTATGAAAAGCCACTAGATGAACGTACATTTATAGTGAAGCGTTGTATGGCAAAGCCTGGTAATAATATGGATGTAATAGAAGGAGTTACGTATATAGAAGGAGAAGAGAATCCATATAATGATATAGAAGGAAGACAATCTAAATACCAAATTGATTTAGAAGGATTCTATTATAGCTCTAGTGAAAAAGCATTTTTGGAGTCTTTTGGAATATTAGATATTTCTCCAACAAAAAAAGAAAGTACTTATATTATTTCTATAAATTCTCAGATGACGAAAAAATTACTTTCTTCTGATGAAGTTGTAGGATTGAAACCCATATTAAAAGAATCAAAACAAGAACCATATTATTTTGATTATAAAAAAAATAAGGGGTCTCGTTTTGCGGAATCTCAAGGTGGGAATTTAAGTTCTCTTACTGGAATTTTGCTTCCTGTGAAGGGAATGGAGATGGAAGTAACAATTGAAATGTTACAAACTTATGGATATCTATTAGAGCATCATGAGGGATTAAAAAATGTAGAGATAGATAAAGTAGAAGGAACACTAAAAATAGATGGCAAAGAGGTAGAAAAATATATATTTAGGCAAGGATATTTTTGGGGAGAAGGAGATAATAGGGGTAATTCTTATGACTCAAGATTTATTGGATTCATACCAGAAAATCATATAGTAGGGTATGTCTCATATATTATATATAGCACAAATCGGAATCCTAAAGACTCATTTATATTGAGTAGACTACGGCCTTTCTTATTAGATTTTCGATGGAGTCGTTTTTTCCGTAGGATTAATTAAAAATTTCCTATTTAAGTAGTTAATAAAGTTCTATAATGTTTAACTATATTTTATATGAATGTTTTTAAAATGGTTAAAGTTATTATTGCTAAAAAATATAATTTTTTTTAATGGAATATTTTCTGATAATATAGATGAAGTAGAATATTCAGACGACTTTGAAGCGTTAGTTTACTTAGACCCAACAATTTTAAAGTGTGCAATAAAAATATCAAGGATCAATAAGGATTATAGAAGCTATATATCCTTTACTAAAGCATTAAGTGATCGTGCAAAAGGAAAGTTAATAGAAAAACAAATAATTAAAAAGCTATTCTTACTTTCAGACTTTCCATCAGTAGATGGTGATTTTCTACATATATTAAGAGAAAAAGTTTTAGAGAAACTCTGCTTTGACTACCCAATTTATTTTAAATCTGAAGAATATATAGATATGCCTTTTTTGGAATATTACTATGAAAACTCCTCAGTTGAAAATAGTTTTTATACACTAAATATTAATGACGTTGATAGTGTAGAATTAAAACAAAAAAGACTTATTAGGTCAAGAAAATACAGCACCTCAGAAAAAGAAATCAACCTTAGTAATTACTTAGAGGGAGTATTTGGATGTAGTGAGGATGAACTAGCAGTATTTTTTTCTTATGTTAGATATCGTGATTTATCGCAAAATAAACCCTATAAAATAAAAAATAATTTATTGGAGAATTTTGAATCTAAAATAAGGAAAATTCTTATAGAGCGAGGGATAGATGATAGTTTACTTGATTACCTAAAAGATTCTAAAAAAGTATCACTAGCCTATAAGTCAAAGGTAGCTGATAAGCTTTTTAATGAAGAACCTTCTTATTATGATGATGATGAACCCTACCTTGTAGTTAATAGTGACACCTTAATTAAAACAAGTTTTAATCTTAGAAACAATCAACTTTTATTTATTAAGCCTAGTTCATCTAGATCTAGATTTGAAAATCTAGAATCATGTATTTATTTAGGAAAATCCAAGAGGCAATCAAAAAAATTCTATATAAATAGTTATGAATATAGTCTAAATGATAATAAAAAATCAAAAGCTATTTATTACAAATCAAATAGCAGCTACTTTTGTTATCAACTAGGAAAGACAAGTTCAGTAAGTAGAGACTTGTTCTTTGAAAGAAGCAAAAAAGCTAAATTATTATCCTATAGGGAGTATAAAAAATATAAATCTCCTACTAAGATAAGGAGAAAAAAAAGGATTAAAGGAAGTAGGCTAAAAAAGTATAATATTCTATCTTTTTTTACTGGAGTATTTTTTATTTTATCTTTAAGTAGTTTATTTAATATTTATTTCGAACCAGAAACTCAACTCAATTTGAGCCCATTTGATGTAATAAAAAAAGCTACTAGAAGCATACAGACTGGCTTTTACAACTCAGAGAATCACTGCTATGAACACACAGCTATACGATTATTGCATGAGTTATTTTATAGGCAGGATGAAGAAACAGGGAAGTTTTCAGAGAGAGTAAATAGTAAAGGTGTTAAGATTATAAAAATTTTGGAAGAGATAGATAGTAAATGTGAGATAAGCAAAAACTCTTCTAATTCAGTTGAAACATCAGGCAAGGCTCTATTTTCCATGATTAGCGATGTACGTACGAATTATTTTACTTCAATGAAATACATAGAGGGAGAAGGAATGGTGGGTGCAAGAGAAAAATTTTTAGGGAGTCTTGCTATTGCAGAGAGTAAATTAACAGAAGCCGTGCAAAAAAAGGAAGATTCTATTTTTTATTACAATGGTGGGCAGGACTCTGCTAATCAGATTATTGATAAACTATTTACCTTATGTGATAAATATATTTTTTTTAAATTCCTTTATTCTGAGCAAGCTAGTAAATATCAAATTTTTTTTAATTTAAAGATACCAGATAAGACTAAAGAAGAAGAAGAAATATCATTAAATCAAATGATTACAAAATATCAAAAAAAAGAACAACTCGTAAGAAATAAATATAGATTACCATCTAAAGCATTAAGAGAATATTTATTTAATAAAGAGTTAGCTAAAATTTACAAAAACAAATCATTATTAGAACTTTTGTTAAGCCGTTATAGTAAAACCAAAGAATATAATTCCAAAATAAAGATTCGAAGAATAGAACTAAGAAAAGAATATAAAGACAATAGACTAAATCTCACAATGTTGAATGTATATAATTTCATGTTAGATGAGTTTATTAACAATAATAGAATTAGAAAAGAAGAGAAGCAAAAAATTATTAAAGCACTTGCAAGAGTTTCAAATTCATTTAAAGAAAAAGATAAGTTTGAAGAAGATTATTTATATGCTATTGAGACCAATGAACATAAGTTAGATGTTTTTAAAGTTTGTACTACAGTAGAAAAATACGAAAGAGCCATTAAAGTTTATCCCATAAATGAAGTTTTACCAATGACTAAATACTCTTACGACGGAGATAAAAAAAGCAAAACTTTGTTTAGAAATATAAGAACTCCAGTTGAGCTTAAAGGCCAAAAGTTACCATTTCATAATGATAGTAATTCTTATAACTTAAAGATATTTGCTCATCATAGTGGTGGTTCTGTTGAATATGGGCATCACTTTGTTTATCAAAACCTTTTATATAAGGATAAGGATAATAAGACATGTGACAAATGGTTTAAAATTAGTGATAGGGAGTTTAGTGAAATTAGCGAAACTGAAGCCAAAAGGCTTGCTGCTGCCCCAGAAGTCGCTGCATATATATTTGAAAAATCCAAAATTTAGATGCCTATTTAGGGAGCTGATTTTTAAGGTAAGGATCTAGTAGATCTACAAGTGAGGAATTTTTTGGATGATATCCTGAAACTACTGCTTCCCATCCCTTTTTCTCAGCCGCAATTTTAGTTGATTTACCAAAGAGAGCTATCTTGGTATTACTTGTAGAAAATTTTGGAATTTGCCTTGAGAAAGTCTGGATCTCATAAGGGCTAAAAAACAGTACAAGCTTATAGTCATTGATTGTTTCTTTTGGTATAGTATTGATAGTTGTTTTGTGAGTGAGAAGCTCTTTGTAAGAAATTTTATTTTGCTTAAAAAAGTCAATAATTGATTGCTGCTTTATATTTGAAGACGGAAAAAGAAACTTTTTTGTTGAATATATTTTTTTTATTTTAGGAAAAATGTCTTTTATATTGGTGTTGCCACTAATTATTTTTCTATATCTCACTACATTTAGATGCTTTTTCAAGTAGTGTTTTAGTGGCTCTATAGAGCAAAAGTATAGCTGGTCATCAGATATAACTATTTTTGTAGCTTGTGCAAGCTGAAAAAAATAATCTATATTGGCCTTACTGGTAAATAGTATAACATTGCGTTTTGTTAATATGTCACGTTTGTATTGCCTGAAGTCAGATATGGCAACAGGACTTTTAGATGTGAGTGGAAAAAAATCAACAGACAATCGATGTTTTTTAGCGAGTTCTATATATGGTTCATGGATATGTTTACTGTAATTATGTAAAATTAAGATCTTCTCTTCTCTGGGATTATTTTCTATGAGTGACATAAAAATATTAAAATGTTATGGATCTCTTTGAGATGTTTTTTATAAACAACTAATTCAGCACAAAGGTAATAATTTTAAATAAATATCTATATCAAAATAGCTCATTATTTTTATAAATACACTTAATAAATATACTTATTAGCTACTTAACAGAATTAGCAAGCAGTAAATTTATAATTTTCCCTTTTTTCGTTCAATTTCTTTATATCGAAAGCATGAGATAATATGATCATTTACCATTCCAGAAGATTGCATAAATGCGTAGCATATTTTTGGGCCAAAAAAACTAAAGCCATCCTTTTGTAGCTCTGTACTTATTTTTTTTGAAGTTTCAGTTTGCTTTAGGTAGTATTTTTCACTTTTGAAGTTACTTTGTTTGTTTTTGCCTCCAACAAAGCTCCAAAAGTAGCTAGAAAAAGACCCATGTTTTTTTTGAATTTTTATAAATGCCTGAGCATTCTTTATTGAGCTAGATATTTTAAGACGATTTCTAACTATGCCATCTTCTTTTAAAAGAGTTAGTATTTTTTCAGAGTTATAATTAGCCACTTTTTCCACATTAAAATTTTCGTAGAGTAGGCGATAATTTTCCCTTTTTTTTAATATCGTTAACCAACTTAGTCCAGCTTGTGCACCTTCTAGTATGAGTAGTTCAAAAAGGTTTCTATCATCATAGCAAGGCACACCCCACTCCAAATCATGATAAGCCATCAAAATCTCATTATCTTTTTTACCCTTAAGGCTCCAAGGACAACGTGTTAGTGAACTCACAGAGAAGTTATTAGTTATAGGTAGTTATCGATAATTGATGATAGCTCTTCAATTGATTTTCTTCCTACAACTCTTTGTTGCTCATTTCCATCTTTGAAAAGAATTAGTGTAGGAATACTTAGAACAGAAAATTTTTTTTGTATTTCATTTTCATCTACATTAACTTTTCCAATAACCACACGTCTTTTATACTTTTTGTTGAGTTCTTCTAATATTGGTATAAATTGTATACATGGACCACACCAAGGAGCCCAAAAATCAACAAGGACAGGGCCATTTTGATTTTGAACTAGTTTTTCAAAGTTTTCATCATTGAAAATTAACATAACAGCTTTTTTATAAATAAATATTTATTATCATAGAGTATGATATAACTCTATTTTAGAATGTAAGTTACATTTTTATTATCTTTATCTCGAAGGCAATATGTAAAAAAATCTAAAATCAAGATATTGTAATAATTATTAGGTTATTTATTGTACTCTTTTATGCACAAAAAGTAACTTATTTGATTGTATAGAATGTAGATAAGAGTAAAATAAAAAACACTTTTACTTAAAAGTAAGGATTAATAACTTTTAGATCATCTAAACTATATAATTAAATAAAAAAAATAACTTTTGCATAAAGCTTTGAAAAACAAATAACAATAATAACACCTATCAAGAGATAACAAATATGAACGAGCGAACACTAATATAAGTGTACTTTTTATAAGAAATTAGTTAGTTGTATTGTTTTTTTGTAGAACTGCTTTTCTCATTATACTTTTGAATCACAGTATAGGTTAAGATAGCTTCTAAAAATGAAAATATAATAGTAAAAATAACTGCTGAAATAATTAATGAAATAAAGTAAACAAAAGTAGTGGCGATAGGTGAATAAATATGACTAAAAATTGTAATGCAAACAACCGATGCACAAGTAGAGCTTGTAATTAATTGCAATAAACTAAAAACAGTAGATTTCAATTTATTCTTGTAAAAAGAAACTTTAGATTTTCCTGATTTTATTATAGAATTGTATGATAATATAGTGAAAAGTATGTCAAAAAGAACAGCAGGAATAATATTTTTTTTAGTTATATTGGGAATATTATTGAATACTTTATTGCTTGCACCTAACTTAGTGAATAAAACTTTATTATACTTAAAAAAAATAAAAATATAAAATAAAGACCGCAAAAACTCAAATATGAATATTTCGATAAATAACAGTACTTTAGTTTGATCAACTTTCTCATCTTTTTTATTTACTATTTCTGACTTTGGAATTTTATCCTTAGTTTCAGAAATATTTTTTGTAGAACTGCAGCTTAAAGAATTGCAAAGTGAAATTGTGGATAAAACTATCACAGAAAATCTTAGATCATTAACAAGTATGCGATTAGCGAACATAATTAGATATACAAAAATAGTACAAATTAACAAAATCTTACTTTAATGTTATAAAAACTAGAAAGTAATAATTTTACTTAAGTCCTTTTTCAGCGATTTCTTTTAGTTTACCAAGTTCTCTATCTACAAAATAATCACTCTGTCCACCTTCTCCAATAACTTCAAAAAGATCAAGTGCACGTTTAGATAGAACTTCTTCCTCTCTTTGTTCTTCCAAAAACCATAGTAGAAATTGAAATGTTCTAAAGTCTTTTAACTTAGTTACATGATCAACAATTTTGTGAATAGAGTTAGTTACATCAACTTCCTCCTTCCAAACTACCTCAAAAATCTCTCTTAAAGAAGAGGGCTCAGGTGAGCGAGCAACTTTTTCTTGGCTAAGGGGAAGTATTGGTTGAGCATCCACTTCATTTAAGTAGCTTATAATTTTTAGCATATGCTCTCTTTCTTCTTGAGAGTGATGGTAGAGATACTTTGCAGCTCCTTCATATCCTATTTTTTCACACCAAATAGCTTTATGTAAGTATATGAAAGAAGATTTATTTTCTAAAATAATTTGGTTATTTAGTAATTCTTCTGTTGAAGAATCAATTCTTGAAGGTATTAAATTTCTGCTCATAATATTATTAGGGATATATTTTTTCTAATATATAAAAAAATAACTGTAAATTTAATAAAATTAGAGGTTAGAATAAAAAAATAACTCTTTAATATACTTTTTAAAGGTATATCAGATTATAAAATTAAAGAAGCAAAAGAATAACGTAGAAGGATGCGTTTATTTAACTTTTCATAAATCAGGTAGAATTAGAAGTGTTGCTCCGCAATGTAATAAAAAAATGTGCTCTATTAATTGAGTTACTCACATTACTAAAAAGCCCTGATAGAGTTTCTATCAAAATAAAAACCCCAAAATCAGTAAAAAATCTGCTAAAAAATGTTTAAAAATTACAATATCTCAATTGTGTGAACTAATCTTTAGCTGGAAGCTCCTTAAGGAGCTTCCAGAGGAGGTGAAGTGGATTTTTTGTTTGGCTATTGATTGTATTGGGAATAAGTTAGGGTAAGGCTTATTACCTCTTAAGTTGGCTTCAGATCCACATTGAGGAGACAAGACACCTATTTATGACAACTCCTTACATAAGTTTAATATTAATTTTCTTGCCCGATGTTTAATAACCACCGAAGCGTTATTATCGAACATTATAGGTATAGAGCATTAATAGATAAAAAGTATAGTTTGACTCTTAGGATTATTTGTGTGATGAGTGAAGACAGTTGGCACATTCTTATGTATGATGATGATAAATATTTTAAAAACTGCTTTGTTTATTTTTGTTGCTCTTATGGGTATTAAAAGCTCATTACGAATGCCTAACCATTATCAACTAGGAGTTTATTTAATATTGTTTCACTTCTCGCTTTATTTTTTAAGCATTATCTGTTTTTCTTGCTTTGGGTTTTTTTATCATTTAAGTATTGGAAAGCTATAACATTATTTTCTTTTCTATCAACTAATTTATGACGTATTAGGTGACAAAAATTCTCACTAATGTTTGTTCTACTTTTGACTAGCGTAAAGAAAGTATAATCTTTGTTTTGAATATTTATTTTACTTCCTTTTTTTTGTATTGAAAGTTTTTTTGAAAAGGTCTTAGGAGAGGATCTAAAATATATTTTCTGTTCTTCCCTTTTTCTATAGTCAAAAGAGACCTCACTCCCACAACATAGGAGAGGTATTTTTACTCTATAGTATACTTTACTTTTTTAGAAATGCTAGTTGCTGTTTAGAAGTTAGATTGTTGTTTTCATAACAAAAGTAAACTTTATTGCTTATTAGCTCACTTTTTTATATAAATAGAGCTTGGGAGTTTATGAGAGCGATGACTTTTAATACTTAAATATTCTATATTATTAGTTTTACTACATATAGGAAGTCACACTACGACCATTCCTGCCTTTAATTAACTAAAATAAGTTTTAGAGTTAAATGAGCGGCTCTTGAGTCAATCTTTTTTTTGCTTTGTGGACAGAGACAATGGTTTTTGAAAAAGTTTTGGTAAATCTTATATCAACTGATTGTTGTTTTACTTAGGTAAAACGCTCACAGTATCAGAGAGCCAAGCTGTTTTTTCCTTTGTCCTATATTGCGAGTATGTTTGAAGTAGTAGAGGATATTTTCCCCACTAAAGATAATATGGCTCTTTTCTCTTTTATCTATATTTTTGTGTTCCAAATAGAAGGAACACAAACCCATCGGTAGACTTAATATTTTTATTTTGTATGTGTTGGTTGCGGTTTTTGGGCGAACTACCCTAAAATATAGGGCAGAGAAATAGAAAAACAAAAAACTATAGCTACTATCAAAAGTTGTTTTATGTGCAGCATTGTGAGTTTAAAAGAAAAGGAAAGCCGAAGATATATAAATATGATAAACCTATGATAGTTATGACGGAGAATAATATTATGAGTTATGGATTTGGAGAGGACTACTATCTGTAAACTCTTTAGCCTCTAGGGCTGTCTTATTTCTTTTATTGTAATGCAAGCTTAACTGTTTATCAGCAGTAATGTTACATTACTGCTCTAATTAAAGCTATATATCCATAGCATTAATTTCAACTCCTTTTCTGTTGAGTAATATTGTTTAGTGCTTTTTTCAATCCAAAACCTGCAATAAATATTAGAATTGAGAGATAGCGGCGCTTGTTGTTAGCAATGGTACTATTAATCTTCTTCTATCCTTTTATTTTTTCTTTCTTTTCGGTTATTTGGCCTTCAAAGGTGATGCGGCTACTGGTCAATTGTATTATTTATTGACACCAAGTTTTCTGTTGAGTTCAACTCTCTTACTTAATGACTTAATTTTTGTTGCTCTAATATAAGTATCAGTTGCCCAGGCTCTCTGTTGTAGTTTCCTCTAAGAATGATGTTTATATAGAGCTGTTTTTGTTATGTAACGCATTTTATGGAGATATATTCTATAGGTAATATTACATATATTTATATTTCTAAAAATAAGGCAAATATCACAATTAAATATTCCGTCCTCCTATCTTGTTGATATGTTATGCATTCTGCAGTCTAGATAAATCCATAAGACAAAAAACTTACTTGCTAGTACTTGCTAAAAATTAACAAAAGCTATAAGGCAACTATTATGTATTATTTGGATGCGAAGGAAAAGGCCTTGCTGTACGCTATAATTGATTTTTGTAAAAAAATAAGAATTTGTAAAAATGAAGCAATTATATTAAATAACCTAAAATAATTTCTTGTTTAGTTCTTTTGACAAATAATATAGAAATTATTATTTATCTGCAATTATTATAAAAAATAAGCAAAAGAAAGAATTAGTTTTAAGGACTATGTTAGAAAAGGGTGTTATAGGGACACTGTAAATGAGCAGATACATTCTCCCAGCTTTCGTTTGTAAAAGGCATCCAATATTATCTAAAGGCTGCTAAAAAATATATAAGATAAAGACATCTATGAGATGTAATAAACTTAATAGTAGGTACAGGAAAAAATAGTTGCACTTAACATGGGTGAGCTAAAGCACCAGAGCTCACCAACGCATATTGTTCAATAAGGCTCTATTGCTTTTGAGGAATTAATCAGATTGGATTGCATTTATATCCTCAATATAAGCGGATATATGCATTAAAGAAGAAAATTGAACGAATAATAAAGTTTTTAATTAGGCAGATGCGAAATAAAATATATTAAAGGTTTACTCAATGATAATTAGAGTTGTGTATTAAAAAGTAACCTTTATAAATTTTTTTAATAACTTTTTTAACTAACCAAACGCTACTTTCCTTCACCCTATGAGGCTAAAGTAGAATCTAGGTCTTGGCGGTCGATAATTTCTTCTTTGTAAGTATAGGCTCCAGTTTTTTTTGATCTAATAGATCTAATAACTTTGGTTCTGTTGCGTTTTTTTTGCCCATCTTTTTGCGATACTTTTTTAGACATAACTTACTTGATCTCTTTATGTATGGTATATTTCTTCAGGACTGGATTGAATTTCTTAATAGACATTCTACCAGGAGTATTTACTTTATTTTTTGAAGTATGATATCTGGATATTCCTGCTATGCCAGACTTTCTATGCTCAGAGCATTCTAAAATTACTCTTACTCTATTTGTTTTACGTGCCATAATGGATAAAATAATTATAGTGAACTAACAAGTGTTTTAAGCTTTGGCGAAAGAGTCCCCCTATCAAGAGCCTCACGTAAAGTAACCACTAACCCTTTTTTATTAATAATACGCATTGCATGTGTAGAGAGACGCATATGTACAAATATATCTCTTTGGGGCAAATAGATTTTTTTAAACTGAAGGTTTATTTTAAACGTTCTTTTAGTTTTATTATTAGCATGGGATACACGATTACCACTTTGGGTACGCTTTCCCATTATTTCACAAATTCTAGCCATAACAAATTTAGAGTAGATTAATATAGTACAATTGAAAGAAGCACAAATACAACGGTAAATGCGGATATAGGGCAAATATAAGTAAAAATCCTGAATAATAGTCATAGGTTTGTATAAACTTTTCAAGCCATCTAACGCTTTATTAAAAAAGCAATCACAATTATTGTAGAGGTATTAAATCATAACTAAAATTAGAAAAAACGTTTAGCAACGTAAAAAATCCAAAAAAGAGTATATAACTCAATTTATACTTTTCACTGTAGTGTATTATTGGGATAAATATTTAGAAAAAAAGATCAAGAAAAAACTTAGTTAATTTTGGATTGTTGGAGCATTCCTGGATGCTATATGGTTATTAGTATTAATGTAATTAAATAGATTATTATCGGTTTAGTACTGTAAAAATAAGAAGATTAATATCTTAGTATGTTTTAATTTATGATATTTTTAATTAAAATAATCTAAAACTTAATCGAAATTATATAAAAAATAAGTAAATAGTAACTAACGCTTCTCTTATTGAGTTAATATATACTATAATTCGCAACGAAAATACACAAAGTAAAAAAATATTATGTCGAAACATATTAGCTCAAATTAACTAACTTAATTATCATGACTTCTGAATCTCAAAAGGCAAATTACAGCTTGATAATTGTTGAGTCACCAACTAAGGCAAAAACAATAGCAAAATATTTAGGCAAATCATACAAGGTTATATCATGCAATGGGCATGTACGCGACTTACCACAAAAAAAACTTGGTATTGATATTGAAGCAGGATTCCAACCATCATATTGCATAAGTAGTGGTAAAAAAGAATTACTTTTAGAAATAAAAAAACATGCTACAAAAGCAAAAAAAGTCTTTTTAGCTAGTGATGATGACAGAGAAGGGGAGGCAATTGCTTGGCATCTTAGAGAATATCTAGGAATAGAAGGGAAGAATGAAAATAGAATGGTGTTTAGAGAAATCACAAAAAATGCTATACAAGAAGCCCTAACACAATTAAGGAAAATAGATATGGACTTAGTAGACTCTCAACAAGCCAGGAGAATACTAGATAGAATTGTAGGGTTTGAGCTATCACCTCTTTTATGGAGAAAAATAAAGCCTAGTTTATCTGCTGGTAGGGTTCAATCAGTTGCTGTAAAATTAATTGTAGAAAGGGAAAGAGAGCATATTGCGTTTGTACCCAAAAGTAGCTTTAATGTTGAAGCATTTTTTGATATTGGCAATGGAAATTTACTTAGAAGTAAATTACAGAACTCTCTATCCTCATATAGTGAGGCACAAAAGCTACTGGAGTTATGCAAGATGGATAAATTCAAATTATTGAAAATAACTAAGCGTCAAGGTAAGGAAAATCCATCACTACCCTTTATCACATCAAGCTTACAGCAGGAAGCTAACAGGCGTTTTGGATATTCAGTATTACGTACAATGGTATTAGCACAAAATCTATATGAAGAGGGTCATATAACATACATGAGAACAGACTCGCCAAGCCTATCGGAGAATATTAGTGAAAAAATCAAGGTTTATATCTTAGGAAAATTTGGAGCTAATTACTCAGAGCCAAGAAAATATAAAACAAAATCTAAGGGTGCTCAAGAAGCACATGAGGCTATTAGGCCAACAAACCTAAACAAAGAAGTAGTCTCAAAGCAGAAGGAAATTCAGCAGCTATATAAATTAATTTGGCAAAGAACAATAGCATCCCAAATGGCATCAGCACGTATTGCTCATACATCAATGGTAATTGAGTCCCAACCATCAGGATATACGTTTAACTCAAAAGGTGAGGAGGTAGATTTTGATGGATTTTTACGTATTACAAATCAAGTTGAAGGTAGATCACGTCCACTTCCTAAGAGAAAAGTAGAAGAAGAGTTAACTCTTAAGGAGATTATTGCAAAAGAGCAATTCAGCAAACCAACCAAGGCACGTTATAGCGAGGCAAGTTTAGTTCGTGAGTTAGAATCTAGAGGAATAGGAAGGCCATCTACATACGCTCCAACCATTACAACAGTTCAAAAGCGTGGTTATGTTTTAAGAGAATCTCGTTCGGGGGATGAGACTATTTCTAGAAAATTAATCCTTAAAAATAAAAAAATTACAGCAACAGATGAAGTAGTATATATTGGTAGGGGAAAAAATAAACTTTTCCCTACAGATGTTGCTATATTGGTTAATGACTTTCTTACCTCACATTTTTCTAATATCATAAATTATGATTTTACAGCAGAGATGGAAGATAAGCTAGACAAAATAGCTCATGGGAAGCTAGGTCGTTTGAATATGCTTTCTAGCTTTTATTCTAAACTTACACCAAAAATAGATGAAGTTAACAATTCATCAAATAGCATGGAATTGGTTCATAAGTTAGGTATAGATCCTCATACTGGGAAACCAGTAATGACTCGTTTTAGTAGAAAATATGGAGCTTTAGTTCAGCTTGGAGAAATAATAGAGGGAGGGGAGAAGCCACGATTTGCTGGGCTTCTCCCCTCACAGCTACTTGAAACAATGACTCTAGATATAGCACTAAAGCTTCTTTCACTTCCAAGGATAGTAGGGAAACTAGAGGAGAGGGAGGTATCAGCACATATTGGTAAATATGGTCCATATCTTAAGCACAAAGGAGAGTTCTATGGTTTATATAATTCAGATAGTGACCCGTATACAATCGAAATAGAAGAGGCTTCTAATGTTATAACTCGAGAGAGAGAAAAAAAGGAAAAGGCATTATTAAAAAGCTTCGCAGAAGATCCAGAAATAGAGGTAAGAAAGGGACGTTACGGAAACTACTTAAAAACCTCTAAAGGAGTAGTTAAAATTGATAATGAGATTAGCGTAGAGAGTCTTACTCTTGATAGGTGTAAAGAGCTAATAGAAGAGTATAGAAAAAAAAAGAAAAACCCAAAAAAAAGAAAAAAGGCAAAAAAAAGGAAGTAAAATAAGATACAAAGCTAAGGTTCTTGTTTTTGAGCAAAAAGCGTAGGAACCTAATGTGCTTTAGCTTATCCATGTCATTTACGCCTCATTTGACATATATTTTTCAAAATAGATTGTTTTTATTATGATAATAAGCTGTATGCCATGTAGTGCATACAGGAATTTGCCCAAAAGCCTAGCCCACACTTGGGTGAAAAAGATATTAAGCTCTGTGGATTGGTTTAAGTCACCTGAATTTGGAATTCCAAAAAAATAGATGATAAGGAAAAGAGACTATTATCAAAAAAAGAATATTCTGATATTAACAAAATATACTCTCAACATAGGGTAAAAGACCAAAACAGCTCGGCTGTTTATTTGTTCTAGTAAAATATAAAAAAACACAACTTCGAACTGAGATAACATTTTCTAAAACTTTTTTAAAAAAAGTTTTACTTCTCAACGAAAGCAAAAGCAAAGACGATTCAAGAAGCATTCATTTAACTCTGAATTTATATTTTGGTTCATTAAATGTATGGATAGTGTATTACGGCTTTTTATAGGTAGTAAAACTAATAATATGGGATATTGAAGTGTTAAAAGTCATTGTTCTTACAATAGCCCAAACTCTCTTGACATAAAAAGAGGTATAATAGGACTAGGAGTCTCCTTTTGCTATGAAAGTCAAACTCAAAATAAGAAATAACCTACTCTTAAACAATAACAAGCATCTCTAAAAAAGCAAAGCATGCTATAGAAAAACATACCATAGATAGAGGAGGTAAAATACCTATTTGTATACTAAAGAGTGAAGGCTCATTTGACCTTAGTAGGGAAGAGAAAAATAATAAAAACATTTTAGAACCTCACTTAAGACGGTTTCAAAAAAAACTTATAGTGCAAAAAAAGTGAAGTGAAGCAATACTTAAAACAAAGGCAAGGCACTCTTTATCAAAGCAGAGTATAGAAAATATAAGGCAAAATTTTCTTCACCAACTAAGCCCTAAATTAGTTGATTATAAAGAATTTAAGGTTCTTGTCTTTCAGTAAAAAAAAATAAGTTACAAAAACCCATAATGAAAAGAGAGCAGATAACAGAAAATAGTTAAAAAAGAAAGTAAGTGTAAAACAGGCTTAAATAAAGCGATATTAGATAATGGGTGGAATTTACTAGAAGCACCTACCACTTAAAAAACAGTCTTTAAACTATGTTGATTTATCATAAACCTCTGGGAATATGCTAAGTTTTCACTCTTACCACAGGCAATAGTTAAAAAAGAAATGAGTTTACTTTCCCCTAGAAAGCCACAAAGCTTTAGCTTAGATTAGTTCACATTACAGACGTTTAATTTAAACCCGAAAATAAGCGTATGGACGATAATAGAAGAATATCATGGGTTGAATATTTAAATCAGGTTAATTTTAATTAAGATATTGGTTAAATATATAGAAATAAAGGATGAGGACAGCTTTCACACCTTTAGGCTGCAAGTAATCGTGTGTCTTGGTTAGTATTTCGTAAAATATGTGTTGCATATGCCGATTAAATATTAATTACGAATATTAAAGAAAAATCGAATAGTAAATCGGTCAATCGTTTTATCTATATTTACTGGAGGTATAAACCTACACTCAACCTCACAATAAGTATAAACTGATGAAATTCGTATGATTTCATCCATAAATAATTTGTTGTCTAAGAACAATAATTATAGCCCTGAGCTTAATAAAGCTGCAGCTAAGTTTAAATATAGTAGCTCTGCTGATAGGTTAAAAGACCTTATTAATATCCCCCAGAAGCATATTAGATCTAATATGGATGCCAATAAAAGACTTGTTAGAAAAAGTTCAGCAGCAACCTTATCAGTAGTTAGTGCTACTGGCTGTTCTTTCTTATTTTTTGATAAAAAAGAAGAAAATTATCAATCATAGCGAGATTTATTTATATGAAACAAAGAACTCTACAATGTAGCATAAGGTCTTCAGATAACAACAGGACAAAAACTATATTATCATTTTTTGAAACCAAGACTTTTAATGCCTATCACGTTCTGTTTTTTTAATATTATTAGACTATAGTGACTTTTTCAAACAAGCATATACCATCGCACACCCTATTGCTTTTAAAAATTAAAAATCAATAATTAATTTCTGTACACCACAAACCATACATACAAAAAAGGGGGGGATTGCTCCCCCCAATAAATATAAAAGAAACAAAAACGCTCCTTATTATGAAAAACAACCACAAGTATACCATTCTTTGTGTGAAAAGACGACAATAACGCCTAGAGGGACTAAGCCTTGTCGTATATCGCTTGATTCAAAATTTTTTTTATAAAAGTCGCGAACTGTCTTTATTATGGCTTCTTTTAAAACAACCAGGTGGGTACCCCCTTGTGTAGTACGCTGCCCATTGACAAATGTTTCATATTGTTCCTGATGAGGATGGTGCGTAAGGGCTATCTCAATATCTTGGCCTTGCAAATGTATGATGGGGTAAAGGTAGGTATC
>PJEL010001284.1_pt1 | contig 26143 bp, 25 predicted proteins | sample 1853271 | NCBI WGS metagenome assembly PJEL01 (sample SAMN08108733, study PRJNA415343) | Invertebrate metagenome, whole genome shotgun sequencing project. | host: Globobulimina | place: Sweden: Gullmar Fjord | collected 2015-08
CTTCAGCTCGAGCAGCTTCTGCATATCTTTCCTGTTTGATTCTCTCTAATTCCGCTAAAAGCTCTGCCTCGTCATCTGTCTCTTCGTCACTGCTATCTGATCCTGTAGAGTCCTCTTCATCCGCGTCCACTTCTTCAGGAATAATACACATCTTGTCCTCAGATATATCTTCTAAAAGTTTCATATCTTTTTCACGCTCAGCTGCGGTAAAACAGATACGTAAATCGCCTATAAAATACATCAAAACAGACCACACATAAGCACGTACATATAAATTCCTCCCTCGAAAGCTTAGAAAAGTGCTCTTTCTCTCTCTCTTCCAGGAGTGATTTAACATTTCTCTTTGTTAGATCGTTTAGATTGCTCTGTCCGTCCTGACGATACTTCATCTTTGTGAAACCAGCAATGTCTTTGACAGACTTCATCTGGCTCGGAGCATAAAATCTCATTCCTCCCTGCTCCTCACCTCCCTGTGGCATTTGAAAATATTAATGATTAGATATAGCATGTCATCTACCTCGTTTTTGCACGAGCCAGAACAGAAGGAAATGAAAAGTCTCTATTCGTCCGTACCTTTGCGGGAGCCCAAGTGGGCCTATGCGCCGTTGTCATTGTATCAAATATCTATAAATAAATATCTATTCTACAATTATGGTATGTTTTGATATTTATGAAGTCCTACCTTGCAACCAGACATGTGATCCAGGTCATCCGCATGCACGTGAAATCAGAATTTTATGCATGAAAACCCGTCCCATCAAAAGTTCACTTTGATCGAAGGACGAAGCGGAACATCCGACGGTTGCTTGGTCGTTGAAACTTCGACGTACCTAGAGAGGTCTTATCACATCACGATCCATAGTATTTGCAAATGTTTTTGTATCATTAAATATAATGGAAGACGTTACAAATTTGCAACATCATAGCATATCTGGACCCAATAAAAAGATGGAAACAGATTGCTTTGACTGGCTTGATTTTGCTCGTGCTGTGTATACCTGTCAGAAGCTTGAAACAGCAATAAAGCAGTATTCTAGTCCAAAATTACTCAAATATATCAAATTAATATCATCGGATACGGACTTATTCAAAGGTGTGTGCATACGGTATGCGAAGGAGTCTTTTCAGTGATTGGTAGTTGCTTGCTCGTAAAGGTCCCTCCCCAATCAATATAATACGAATCGAGACCGATACCCTTTTCGCAGGTACAAAGTTTGCATACGATCCCTCGGAAGAATCTGATGACAGTTTAGACCAAGTTCTAGGGCTAGTGGTTGAGGTGTGATTTAAAGATTGCTTTGATACTGCCACACAGGTCCCATAGTAACCTATAATATCGTTTTTGTAGGCATCTGATAGAAAAAGAAATGAAGAAAGTGATAAGAAATCCCTCGGCGATTCTGTCCTGGTATACCTGAACAAGTTGCTGTATCCCAAACCATATCGCCAGGAAGATTTCCTCTCTTCTGTAAGAAATGGGTCAGTATCCAGAGCGTTAATTAGTGCCAGAATATGTGAGTCCCTCTTGATTGACTCAGTTTCAACATCAAATTGCTTTTCCTTGCTCAACATGGCAATACAGAGTGGGTGTCAGCAACTTGCACATGTTTGCATTGAATGCTGCCTTGCTCTGTTCAATACTGCTCTTGACCAAGATATGGACGGCTTCATAGATCTATCCGTAGAAATAGTTCAATTCATTTTAGGGCACGATTTATTAAATGTACAAAGGGAAGGAGATGTTGTTGAGGCTATATCTATGTGGATAGAGCATGATATGGTGAATAGGATGGATAAGTTTGTGGAGTTGTTTGCAGCATGTGTCAGGTTCTCAGAGATAGATTATACCTCTCTAGCCAACCTCGTTGATTCCTGTGACTTAATTGATATGAATCAACAGGCAATAGAATTGGCTGCGCACGAATTGATTCAGAAAACGATGGGCACCTCAAGGGAAAACGCCTTGGGACTAGGCACAATTTGCCGCCCTAGGAATCCTCGCCAGACATCACAGTGTGACGATTCGCACGCCCACCGATTGATGCATCTCATTGAATCCATGATAAATCATGAATGCACGCTATCAGACCGTTTCCTGGGTAAGGAGAACGTCCAAAAGGTGTTTCCTTGTATTTTTGCTGATACAGAAATTTTAGTATCGCCAACCAAGATGGAGAACATACTGTTACCGAATAAAACACTGCACAATCACAATGGATCCTCCAGATCTCTGAGTCAGTTGTTGTTACATTGATACAATTTTCATACATTCAGAATTATTTTAAAATATTCAGTGACCTAGTCAGCATTTTCGGTCTGGTCCTCACAGATTGAACAAACCTTGAGACATTTCTACTGGACAGAGACAAACCACAGGATTTTCTTATTCTTGATCCAGGCAACGCTGATATTTCACTGCTAGTGTTGTACCGGGACTCGCTAGACAGCAGGGCTTTGAGCTTTGGCTCAAATTCTGAAACTGTGAAATCATATGGAATTGAAATAATTCCCGAGTCCCAGACATCATATCTATCATCGATTGCAAGAGATACATCACTCAAATTGATGCTATCCTTGATTTGATTCCCCACTTTAACAAGTTTTGCACACGCTTCAACGACATTCCCTTTTTCATAAGAAGAGCAAATGCGAACCAACCTTTTGGCACCCAAAGCATTGCATGCAAGTTCCAGTGCTTGATCTTCTAATAAATCCTCACTTTCAATATTGGAAGAAGCGATATGGGCATCTATTGCATCCTCTGATTTGAGGAATGCCATCAAAGTCTCTGGGGGGCAATCTGTTCTGACAGTGAGGATCTTGCTTGTTGGAATGTAGTCAAGATGCGCACCTGTCTTTTCGTCTCTACTCTGTACCACGATACTGAAAGAAAATTCGTGGGAGAAAAAAAAGCCATCAGATCGGCAAAATTGCAGCATCTCACCGGCCCATATTACAAAATCTTGCAATTCCCCGGGAGAAAGTGAGTTGTACCAGACATTTGTCACTCCTAAAAAGGTTCCTAGAGCCTCTGCAAGTTCTCTACTCCTCCTAAACCAGTATTTTTCTACTCGAGAAAAAAGCCTTGCCCTATCAAAATCCAGATGCCTCAGAGCTCTCTGCAATTCATCAACCCCTGCCACTAAATGCACCATCCCATTTTCTCCCACATGGCTCTCCATCAGTACATTGCGCATGCGAAAAGTTCCATCCTCATCTTGAATACCAGAATTGACAGCTGGAACAGTGCTAGGATGGTACAGCCTAACAGATAACCCGGTCAAAGGGCATTCAGTAGTGCCAAAGAAGTCATCCAATACTACCTGGAAGTTATCCAGACATTCCTTGTGTCTTTGTTGCAAATTGCTCGTAACATAGCTCTCTCCACCAAGATCTATTGAGTCGATTCCATATTTCTCCTCTAATTCATCTCTTATCATATTATTTTGCTGCTTTACCATGTCATACTGTCTTGAGGCGGATGATGCTTCAGACAGGACCTCTTTCAACCATTCTATCAAACTCACTCCATGACCGTTTCCATCTGTTGTCGAGTGATTCAAATTCACCCACTCAGCTTGTTCAGGAGTAATCAGGCCAAAAGAAAGGAATAGTGGAGCCAAAGAACCACCCCTCCCCAAAGTAACTTGAATCCTGGAGAAAGTTCCCTCTTCCCTCTTCACGAAAAACTCCAGGTCAATCTCCTCAGAGCCATCACCTCGAGATAAATGCTCAACATATCCATTCAGTTTCTACATCCCAGTGGTACAGTATATGTAACAAATGAAAAACCACACAACCGACAGAACAGAAAAACGGTACCTTGAGAGACTCAGAGTTCCTCGCTCTCTCGAATGGATACGCGGTGAAGAGATCTGGATGAATTTGTCTCACTACATTTTTGAATAATTGTCTGATATCGACCTCGCCCATATCGGAACTACAGACTCCGAACCTGCCAGGTCAAGAGACAGAATGCGACTTTCCCCAACGGTAGTGCAGACCGGAACTGCTTTGATGACAGGTCGATGTTTTTTAGTCTGTGAATAATTTTTTTACCATTCTTTATGTGGAATACCTGTGTTCAGTTGAGACACATCCTTGGAATTTAAAGGGGTATTGATTTGTTGAGTCTGTAGGCCCAGGCTGTTTTATACCTGCCTGATCCATATATAATACCATCGTTATATCGACATGGCTCACAAGAATGGAAGAGTGGGCCAGTGATCACTGATTACCAGGTTACCAACTGGCAACCGGATGGATGATTTCGAAATCAGAATGCTCAGGCTTGGAAGCCATGGCAGGCCTCTAGACTCTAGAGGCAGATAATTGCTGTCTTTAACACGTTTGATAAACGATAAATCTTTATGCATCCTCAAAGAAGGTGTATTACATACGACATAACGTGTTGATTCGTTCAAACATCTAGATATTTGCAGGTGATGGTTTTTCAACCGAATCGTTCGAGTGGTTTGGATCACTCTGAATCCAGTAGAATATGCGTGGCGGTTCGTTTCAGGCCTTTAAGGTACGTTTTGATCAACTATCAAAGATGATATCTTAGATGACGAGACCGTGTTGCATGCAGTGATAAAGAGAAGGCACGAGGAGACACAGAGGTATGGCGCTGCGAAGGCAACTCCGTTGGCGTGTTCGACTCCATTGGGATGGATGTGAAATTTGCATACGATCATGTCTTTCCAGCAGGATTCGGCAATGATGGCGTGTACGAAACTGTCGGCAGCAGTATAGTTAAGAGTGCCTTGGATGGGATAAATGGTACTATTTTTGCATATGGAGTGACGTCTTCTGGGAAAACCCACACCATGATGGGAGATGATATGACCCCAGGAATAGTCCCCCACGCAATCGCAGAAATGTTTCGATTGATAGAGAAAAGCATCAAGAGAAAGATTTTCGTGATCAAGATGTCCATGATTGAGATATATAATGAGGTGGTGAATGATTTGCTTGATCCAACCAACACAAATTTGAGACTTCGAGAAGAGAATAGAAAAGGAGTGTATGTCGAAGGTCTGAGAGAAGAAAGAGTTGATACAGTTGATAGCGCTCTTCGGGTGATTGCCATGGGAAATGAGCACAGGAAGATTGGTGCAACAGCATTCAATGAGGGATCATCAAGATCCCACACTGTCATCAAAGTCTCTATAGAGGCCAGTGATAGACCCGAGTTTGCGACAACTCCTAATGCTCATATTGGTAGAACTCTTTCGTCTTTAACTATGGTGGATCTTGCAGGTAGTGAGAGCGCTAAGGCTGAGATAAACAAAAACCAGAGGGTGGAAGGGTCATACATAAACAAATCTCTTCTCACCTTGGGAACTGTCATACACAAACTTAGTGATGGTAAAGCTGCTCATATACCCTTTCGCGATTCAAAATTGACCAGGATTTTGTCAAATTCTTTGTCTGGGAATGGAGCACGTATAGCTGTGGTGTGTACAATTACACCTGCCTCAACACAGGCAGAGGAAACACACAACACTCTCAAATTCGCAAGTAGAGCCAAGACGATCACTATTGAAACGAAACGAAACGAAATATTGGATCAGGGTGCTTTGGTGGCAAAATATCAACAGGAAATAGCTCTTCTTAGACGACAGTTGGAGATCTCATTGAAAGAAGGAGGCAAGGGGAATCATTCAGATGAATCTCATCCTGAAATACTATCTCTTCGGGAGAAGATTGAAGAAGAGCATGCAGCAGTGGTTGAAGGAGAACAAGAAAGGTTAAGATTAGCAGAAAGGGTGGAAGAGCTTACCGAAGCTCTGCTCGATACTCATCAATGCATGCATGTGATGCATGAACGACTGAGATTAGATGGTATTGTTGGGGAAGAGGAGAGCTCAAAAGAGGCAGATAAGTTAAGAAATATCCTGCAAACCTTGTCGAATGAGATTAGAAGGCTTAAAGAAGGCAAAAACATCCATGATTCAGAAGAGGTGGAGGACAACGAACTTACAATGCAGGCATTTTATGCAGAGAGGGAGTTCTTAAATGAAAAGCTGGAACAGACAGATGAATGGAATCTTGTGCTTGCCAAAGGTTTAGATAATATGAAACTACTAGTACGTTTGAGATATTATTGTATTTAAGATGTGGTTGTCTGGTATTCTCATAGCTCATACTTTGCAGGTTGCTCATTTGAGGAGCATTGATCCAGAGTCTATTGACATGGAGGGAATTCTTTCAGGGAACTTTTCATCCATTGGAGGTATATCGAACGACATTTTAGAAAACCGGCAAGGTGATACAGCTCCTTTAAGGAGAGCAGCTGACCCCAATATAATAGAAAAGGTTATGGAATTAGAAGAAAAGGTGATCTTAGCCATTGATGCACTCCAGAGAAAGGGAGAAAAGCTGGCCAGACAAACTGAAGTCCAAAAAACCCTTACAGGTCTTAACCAGGAAGTCCATGACCACATTGCAGATTTGACAGTCGAAAATGAGAACTTAAAGAAAGAGCTGGAAAGGGTGGAGGCTCAAAATGAACAACTCCAAGGGTACAAGGTAGACCATTTGTCAGAACAGGAACTCTTGGCTCTCATTGGTAGTCTCACTTCTGCAGTTGAACGTGTTCGGCTGACAGTGCAGACGAAAAACATAGCAATGAAAACGAAAGATAGATCATATAAAATGATTGATTTCTCAGATCCAGATATGAGATCCACCTCTAGAAATCGCATGAGTATGGAATATATGAGTCAGGTCATTGCTGATTTGAAGTCAGCATTACACGACGGAAAAAAGCTTAGACAGTCATCAACAGATCTTGAGTGAATCAATACTTTTTTTATTCAAACATTTAAGTACTAACCATATTTAGGTTCGGTGATTGAAATTCTGTGTCACTACGGAGCTCTTTTGGCTCCGACACGTCTAAAATGTGTCGTGTCTTATTACTCTTGGCTTTAATCCAAAGTCTCATAGCCTCTCAGGCTAAAGAAGGAACAAAATATTTAATAGGAGTGGGTAAGAGTTGTGGTTATGTGATAGAAATAAGAAGCGTATCATTGGAGTCACTATCTGACCGACGTTCTAAATTTTCGATTCGCAGGAAAAGCTGATATTACTGGTCCAGTAGTTGATGTGAATATGATGGTATGTAAATGTATGGATTTGGTCGTTGTAAAACTGGTCTGACTCCGACATCCTTATGCAGGGATATGCCAATCCAGAACAGATCGCGGGGGGTCTGCATACCAGGCTCTATGCACGGGCATTTATCGTTGCAGAGATTGAAAATCAATCAAAAAGGGCTTTATTTGTAAATATGGATGCTTGTATGGCTTCTCAAGCCGTCACATTCACGGTAATTGAAAGGTTGAGGGATTTATTTGGTTCTTCCCTATACTTTGAGAGCAATATCATCCTAAGTGGGACACATACTCATTCTGGACCAGCCGGATATCTACAGTACATTGCATATGATATAACAGGGCTCGGGTTTGTTAAAGAAACATTTGACGCCCTGGTGGAAGGAATAGTTTTGTCTGTTGTAAGAGCACACAAGGATTTGCAGCCAGGAATGCTGCATTTGGGTTTTGATCAACTCATTGATGGTAACGTAAACAGGAGCCCAACAGCATACATGCAGAACCCAGAAGAAGAAAGAAAAAGTTATGAATATGATGTAGATAAAAATATGACCCTCTTGAGAATCAATGATATTCATGGAGCAGGGAAGGGGGCATTTTCTTGGTATCCAGTACATGGAACCTCAATCAACAACACAAATACTCTTATAAATGGAGATAATAAGGGAACTGCATCACTGATTATGGAGGAGGCTATGGGAGACAACTTTGTCGCAGCATTTTGTCAAGCAAACGTTGGGGACACCTCACCAAATACATTGGGGGCATTTTGTGTTGATACTGGCCTGCCATGCGATGCAGTTCACAGCACATGCAATGGAAGAGTACAAAATTGCATTGGAAGGGGACCTGCATGGCCAGACGATTTCAAAAGCTCGGAAGTTATCGGTAACAGACAAAAGGACAAGGCCATGCAAATTTACAATGATCCAGGAGTTCCAGGTATGTTGAATATATCCAAGGATTCTTGAGAAATGTCTCTTAACACTATTAAATATGAACTCACTATCTTTGCAGTGCATGGAAATATTGAGAGTATGCATGCCTTCATCGACATGCGAAATGTAACGGTGAGAAAATCAAGGCACACCAGATCTGGGAGGACATGTAAGCCTGCCATGGGCTTTGCGTTCGCAGCTGGAACAACCGATGGTCCTGGGGCCTTTGACTTTAAGCAGTCAGATGTAAATGGAACTCTATTTTGGAAAATTGTGAGGGACTTTATCACCACCCCGAGTAGAGAACAAGAAGACTGTCATATGCCCAAGCCAATTTTACTAGATGTTGGTATGTTATTAATTCTCATCAGCCAATCTTATGAAAAGTTTCTTCTAAACTAGTTTTTTGTTTTATGAAGGTGAAATGCATTATCCATATGAATGGATTCCTTATATTGTCGAGATTAGCATTATGAAGGTGGGGAATTTGGTCATTTTGGCGGTACCAGGTGAATTCACCACAATGTCTGGCAGGCGATTAATAAGGGCTATGAGGGAAAAATTGGTCTCTCAGTGGGGTGAGGATATACATTTTGTCATTGCTGGATTAAGTAACACATACTCGTCGTATATAACAACATTTGAGGAATACCAGGTGCAAAGGTATGAGGGAGGCTTTACCCTTTTCGGGCCCCACACATTAGATGCATACATTCAGGAGTTTGGGAAACTCGCAGATTGCATGATTTCCAACTCAAGTTGTGATGCTGGTACTCCTCCTCCTAACCTTTTGGATGATCAATGGTCTTTAGTACCAGGAGTAATAATTGACTCTGTTCCTGAGGGCAAGCAATTTGGACAGGTCTCTGGAAATTTTCTTCGCAAGCATTACGCTGTGGGCGAGATAGCTGAGGTAGAATTTCATGCAGGATGTCCAAGAAATAATTTAAAATTAGAAGGGACGTATATTCAAATTGAGAGAAAAATAGAATTGGGTCTGCTTCAAAAAATATCCAGGCACATCTTCTATGTGTTGAAAGGGTTTTCCATTGGCTCTACCTGGGCTGTCGAGTACACGGACTCTGACTTGAGCACTAAATTTCTATGGTACAGAAAAAGCACCCTCTCCCCGTACTCGTATGCAAAAATACAATGGAAAATCCCGCCAACTGCAAAGATTGGGACATATAGGATTCGGTATCTGGGCGATCACAAAAGTCTTTTGGGCACAATAACTCCTTTTGAGGGTATATCTAACGAATTCACTGTCGATTGAAAAATCAATAAAAAATATACTACCACCAACCTTTCTTATTGCCTGCAGCAGCCCATATATTCACAGTGTTCTTGGTTACTATAACAGCAGGAGAATCAGCTGGAATGAAAAATATGGTGCCTTTTAATACCTTTGATTCATCATCACCCCATTTAATTATACAGTCACCTTCTTGGCAAAATGCAAGGATCGGCCCATCTGCTGAAGGGAGCATTAATTCATCATCATTCAAAGACAACCTCCAAACTTCAAACTCATCGAAATCAGGTCTGTAGAGCTTTGCCTTTCCCGACTGAAACGATTCCCCAGATATGATCGTAGGATATCCTTGCTTGTACGTCAATGAGTTGCACAATACATTCGTGTCCTTGTACTTTGGAGTAAGACCAGCCCTGATGACATTATCAGAAGTTGCCATGCACTCAACAATTTCCCCAGAGAGATATGCATGAGGTTCATTTGGACCAAGCGCGATCGCCTGGCCATTATCTAAGCAAACATAATTTAATAGGAAAGATGATAGGACACCGATATCTGATGGATACTGCTCATTCAGTCGAAGGGCAAGCAATTCTTTTTTCGTTAGGGGTCTCTCCCTTCCCTCCTTTGCTAGTCTATCAATCATTTTCCCCACCAAAATAGAAGACTGGTCATCTTTCATGGTCATGATGCTTGTAAATATTTCTCTCAATGCCAATGCCTTCTCCTCGCTTTTTGAATTGATGTACTTTTTGATCAAATCCTCTCCACAGCATTCTGCAAATTCTGGGACCTTATGCAGGGTCTCTGCTAGCTCTAGCTCGCCAGAAAAGCCACAGAGGGCCTCAAAATCAGAGAGTGCAATCGCCATTTCAGGCTTGTGGTTGTCATCCTTGTATTGGTCTGGTTTTGACTTGTGCAGTTTTTCCGCCAGAGTTTTGTCAGGATGTGACTGTATTGACAAGGCTGTCTTCACGGACAGCACCTTTAGCAAGAATGGTAGATCACATAATTTATTTGTACCATCTCCCGAGAGATCACCCATCACGTCACGTGATATTTCTATTGCTTCTTTCAATGGCAAACCAGCACACTGTCCCGTCCACAAGTCCTCTAGTACCAAGGAAGGCCCCGATGGATGGGTGCCCATCCATAGTTCAGCATATGGCAACGATTCGTCTATTTTCCCCCCAGAGCATTCTAATAAAGTGGCTACCTCTGATTCAGTCGCGTCCCGGCCCCAAGCATAGTGCTGAGGAATGGCACTAATTTTCCAGATGCCTCTCTTCTTTCCTGTCACGGTCATACTATCTTAAAGATATTGCTCAAATGACCCTTAGGGTAACAAAGATTTAAATATCATCATTATGTTGCCAGCATCTGGTACCCGTGAGGAATGTCCTATGCTTTGGACAATCGAACATGCAAGCAAGTTGACTTACGCCGTACCGTGACGGTACGTTGCACAACTACATGTAGTTCTCATGGGTGCAATATTGCATTGCTTCTATTAATAGAAGTTGCCCTTGTATGCGAACCTTTGGTTCCATCTAATAGAATATGAAACAGTTACAGTAAGTCAAGCAAATGGATGATAGTAAAACTGAAAATTTGAAATTTGAAAACAGTAGTTGAGCGGTTGAGTACTCAGACTAGTTTGAGATACGTTTGAGTCTTGAAATACTCACTCGAAACAGAGAGGCGTCAAGGTGTATGTTACGAAGACTCATTTCTTTCGCTTCTGATTCTGCATGCTTGCTCCACCATTGCCAACAGATGTTCCCTGGTTGAATCTCGACACACCCATGTCAGCTCTATTGTGTGCAATGGTTGCTCCAGCCCTCCATACCTGTGCCAAACGGCTGACGGAAGACGTATTTTGTCCACCAAAGTACTGCAACAATTGAGGAATTCGATGTTACCATCCGACATGTTTGGGTGAATCTTGAACACACTCACATACCTTGGCAATCAACAAGGCTGTGCTGGTGGAAGCAGTCATTGTGCAGAAACACGAGTCAAACAGACCCCAAAAGTAATAACGACAATAATTAATGGTTCAATGTGATTTAAATATGCACCGCGGTGTGCCGAATGTGACAATAAGCCGTCCCACGTCCAAGGCCGTGCACGCGTGCAAAGGACGCGGAACACCACATGCAACTTTTGTTCTTTTATTTCTTAATCGGGCACTATGATAAGATTTCTTCCTTCATCGCATTGCTATCCGAATGCAAGACTTGAAAATAAATAATAGATGTCATATCAGCACTCGGAGTTAACGAAAGCCCGAGCTCTCTTGGAGAGTAGCCCACTGGCTCGGACGACGCTTTCGCGAGACCAGCTTGAAAATGAAGAGGAACCCAATGGTAGTGACTCTGAGCATTCCCCGAGCGATATTCCTTGGCTCCCGGAATATTTTAAGAGATTTGTTGGTAATGATAATATCAAGGGTTTGGTACTCGCAGAGCGTGACTATTTGGCTGGAAAAGGCCAACACCCAGGTGAGAACACTGTCAACTTGTTGATAGAGTATGGATTGAGACTACAAGATGTAGTAGGCCTTGTTGGGGCAACGCTTCAAGAAGATAATAGCATGAGTAAGGAAGAGAAGGATCAGATGGAAATAGACATGGTGAAATTGCTGCAGAGGGCATGCACTATATATCAAGAAGCACATGATGTCTCAGGGGGGAAAAGTGGCAAAATATTGTTCAACTGGGCAGTGGTGCTAAGTGATTTAGGACGTCTGGTCAAGGATCAAAGAGAAAAAATAGAGTATACGGTCGCATCTTGTCTGAAATATTCCGGTGTGGTTTCCATTCAAGAGGAAAACATACAAGCTCTGAATAATTGGGGACTGGTGATTTGTGACCTGGCCCATTTCTGCACTCTACAATCTAAAATCTCTGATTCAGAAGTATTAATAAAGCAAAAATTCTTTAAACTAGCCATGTCGTGTTTTAGAAGGGCATTACGTTGCTATAACGGTGTCGATGATAGAGATGTGCTTGCTCGCTGCTCATATAACATGGGCAGTGTGATGTATCAATTTGGGCTGCTAGCAAAAGACAATTCTCAAGCATATATATCTGGCGCTTCTCAATATGTATCTCTTGCATTTGCTCTCGATCCATCCTCAGAGTTTTTCTCAAAAGCTTTAGTGACAATACGTAAGTCCCTACCATTGCCATTTTTGATACATTTCAAATTGATCCACGTTTATGACGAGTCAAAGGAACAGAATGGAATGCATCAATGGGTTTCAAGAGGACTTGTCCTGAATGCATTTTCCCTCAAGATGGTTCAAATTAATTCCATGGAGGTTGTAGACATGGAAATTAATATACAAGACATTACTTCATGCTATATTTGTGAGGATCCATGGATACCTTTTGTCCATGGTCTCCATATATGCTTGAAAGCATCTATGAATGGTTTTTATGTATCTGCCCAATCAAAAGAAGAAATACAGGGATTGAAGGATGCGATTTGTATGTTACAAATAAGCTCAGGAACTGGTTTGCAAAAGCTGAGTCATTTTCTGAAGCAAAAGAATTGAAGCATGGAATGTCCAAATCAAGAAAGATCAAAGCTACCCTGACCCTCTCTAATGGCGAAGAGCAATCTATCCTTTAAAATTTCCTTTGATGAGTAGGGGGGCAGCTTGAAATAATTTGCGCAGGTCATCACACTTGGCAAATCATTATCTGTGAGGATTTTTCCAGCCTTGATGCTTTTAGGAGAAACTGGACCCGAAACGTCTGGCCCTTTTCTCACAATCGTGAGTCGGGGATTCAATGCTAGGTAGCCACCCGCTGGTAGTCTAGGAGATCCAGTGACAAATTTGAGAAATCGCCTCTTGTCATCCGTGTCAAGCTCCACCAAGGTTTCAATCAGATTGATCACTGGTTTCGAATCCGAAGAATACCCATGATCGCATCTCACAGCACTCAAAATTGTTTCAAATGTCCATTGGTCACTATTGATGTCACCGCACACCATGAGGTCTATTTCATCTTCGTAAAAGATCTCAAGGTAATGCAGAGGGAAGATTTTATTGAATCCCTCTCGAAATGCTCTCATCTGCTTCTCTACTCCTGTGAAAAGAATATATTTGAACACACTATCTACATACTGGGAAGCATTTTGTGATGTAACAAAGTTTTCACTACCCTCAGGACAAAGTTCGATCGTCTCGTCACCTGGCAGAACAAAGTTGAGGCATAAATCCTCTATTGGAACACCATTTACAACAACTTGTGAGCCGTTTGAGTTTGAAATACTGTCTTTGATTTCTTGAAGTGACTTGAAAAGTTCTGGATCAATCTCTAGCAAGTCTTGGTCATCCAAGGTTTTATGGATTGCAAGTTTGTAAAATGCTTTCGAAAAATGGATATCCAAAAGCCTCCCATCCTGAATTGACTTCGCCACTACCTGTCCAAGCAGAGAGAAATTGGCAAGTATACGCGAAGAATCCCTTTCATTCAATCCTGGAACCAAAGGCTTTGGAAACAGTCCTTGTGAATTAGACACAAAATCCATGCCAATTTCTTTACCATGAGATGAATAGACTCTGCCCTTCCACATGCTCAAGTTTGCTCTCTGAAATTCTCTGGATAAGAGAGTATAAAATTCTAATGTTGGTCCCAACCCAGAGCCGACTTCTCCATAGAACTCCACTTCTAGCCTCGAATCAGCATTTGCATATCTTCCAAACACTTTTCTAGCGGATTCTAAAATATGCGATCGAGATATTCTGACTTTCTGGCGAGATATTCTGGGAGCCGCAAAAGGAAATGAATCCTGTGAATCATCATTTCCATATGACAGCCAAGGGGCATCTTCTAGAATAGCCAGCACAGTTCGACCTAAACTAAATGCATGATATCTGAAATACATGCTCCTTGCATCATATGAAAATAAGAATCTACTTTTAAGGGGTAGCATGGAACACCATCCTGGGAGGGCTCTTGAACAAACAAGCAAGGGATCTTTCAGTTGTTTTATCAATTTTGAGCAGACTTTGTTATTGACGAGGTGCATCTTTATTTTAGTACTGGAATCTATATCACCCAAAAATCTACTTGATTTCGCCAATATCCAGAGTTTTTCTACAGCATTCAAGATACCCAATGCGAAACCAACTTGCTCATCTTCTCGTGATAAAATGTTCTCAATCTGCCCCTCAAAGCTAGCTGTAGTATCCATACTTTCTTTTGCTGTAGAAAGATTTTTATTGCAAGGTTCTGTCGAATCTCCTTGGTGAAAAACAACCCGGAAGTCAAGTTGATGAATTTGTGTCCAAATATGCTTTAAATCGAGAGAAAAATTCTCCACAACTTGCGGTTCCTTGTCCAAAAAGGCTTTGAGAAGAGTAGTCGACGGCTCTAAATCTACACCATCAACAGAGAAAATAACAGAAAAGTCTTTGACCTTCTCAGCATCTCCAGAATTTGCAAGTGTGTCCATATTACCTACGTCATGGTAATTTTGTTGCTCCTCACATGAAAATTCCTTGGACAGGGCACCATCATCGCCTATATCTGCTTGATCGTTATTATCATCTGGTTTCATTAGCTCATTATCCGATATTGCCTTTGATGACCCAGGCTTAGCTTTGCCCATGCCATCCCTGTATCCTAATGTTCTTGCCCTAGACCTTGTAATTCTCATATTATCATTCTTCTTCATTTCTACGGATTGGGCATGCAGCATTTGTTTGATTCGAGGGGTCAAATATGCTTCAACTTGAGATAGAGTGGCTAGGGGCTCAATCAAAATCGTCGCATCATTGCTGTCCAGACCTTTGTCTTCACAGCACAATTTGATTCGCAGGGGATTTGCCAATGCCCTTAGCCCGGTGTCAAATGGATCTCTAGGTTCCCGAATAAATGTTCTGTCTACATTGCGAGATGCATGAGCCCTTATTGATCGACTCCCTTGCATGCTGTGAACTGCAGTGCTGTAAACAGGCAATTGCTCACAAGTCATCAAAACATCCTGTATAATGCCAATGAACCTCTCCAAACATTCAACAGACTCTATATTTTGATCCAACAATGGTTCTGCCATTTGACTTTTGCGTTTGAATGTGCCTATAGCTTCTGAGAATCGACACGTGTTTGTTTCATCAGATAGAAATAGGTATAACTCTTCTAGAATACCTGATTTGTATACCTCAAAAGGTGATACAGAATGCTCCATGATGAGTTCAAGGAAATCTGTCAACGCTTTTAAATTCGGAAATCGCTGCTTTATCTTTTTTAAAGACAGCAAGCCTTCCATCTCATCTTCATCTACTTCACTATCAGACAGGTAACAAACCCGAATCCTGTTCACAAACCACGTGCATGTTTCAGCAAGTCCGTCAGGATAAACAATCTGTGGACGATCATCGAGCTTTGCCATCTCGCTGAGAACACCTTCTCTGACCAGCAATGTTTTAAATTTAATGTCTTTTTGCAGGAGAGAGGACACAAACTTAAGGCAGCAAAATATCCACTGACAGTCTGAAGATTGCAACAACCTTATCATAAACGCAGATATTGGTGAGTCGCCAATCATGTGGAGCAGATACTCTGAAGTAGAGAAAAAAAGTAGCTTATCTAGAATAGAGAGTAAGCATACTCTACTTTTGGAAGATAGGGATGCAAAGTCAATGCTTAACATTGGACCAATAAGCTCTCCACAAAATTTGTCAACCTGTTTGGTGTTCCTCATTATAAATTCCCTAACCTCCTTTTGTTTCCCATCCGGAGCCTGAAAAATATTCGATTGCAATTCAAGACGTGATAAACATCTTAAGATTTGTTTACTTCTAGATTTGAAAACTCTCAAATCATGAGGAACCACAGCTGGAAGCATGTTATCGAGCAGTGTAAGCACAACATGAATCTCCTCTGGATCTCTGGGCCTTAATGAGATCTTGCTTTTTTCACCAAAATTAGTACTCGAGAGAGATGCCAAAATATCAGACAAGACTTGAATTATATCAGATTCAAGCAAATAAATACATGTTTGTTCTGACGAACTGGCACAAACTGACAGGAGCCCTAACATGGCATAAAGTACACATGGTTTCCTGGTTGAGTTTGGCTGCACAACCTGCAAATTATGTCCCAAACCTCGTGAGATATTTAGCCATAACCAATTTAATCACTCAATGTCTAAAAATCAAGGAAAATGCATACCTCTTGCGCCACTTGCTGCAAAAATTCAAATCCAATTGTGGATTCTGTTGGCTGGTTTCCCCGTTTACAGCCTAGAGCGATCCATGTGAGAGCGTCGCAAGCAGACAAACAAATTTTACTATCTGAGGAAAATACTAATTGTCTCAATAGCGGCACAATCGAGTCCACAGATGTAGATATTTGCTCAAAGGAAACATTTTGTATTGCCATGCATATTTTAGCTGCTGCATCTACTGCAAGCCTCTGCATGCCTAACTGGAAAAAGTCAACGAATGATAGTATCACATTTAATGCTCCTTTCTCGAGCAAAATTTCAGGATAGGAACGAGAAATTTTCTCTAGGGCCTGAATACTCTGTTCTGCTACATCAATGTACTCAATACAAACCAGTTTACCGCAGAGTGTTTCAATACCCCCTGCTTGGGATATTTGCTTTGCTGAAGAAGGATATACGTCTACTAATAGAGTGATAGCTCGACATGATAAAAGCATGAGATCCGGTGAAGAGTCAAGCAGTTCAAGAAGAACTGGGACAACCTCATCTACAGGAAACATTATCATCGAATCTTCTGTAGAAACAGAAAGATTTTCACATAGTTCCGATATTCCAGCCATTTGATCCCCAATATCTTTAGACTTCATCATAGATATCAACGATCGTATTCTTGAAGTCTGACCCCCAAATTGTGGTGCAAATATTTCAAACCCCGATCCCAGGTGCCTCAGAATCGTTTGCATGCTGCAGAGAAACAAGAAAATATTCAGAATCGTAAGGATAATCAGTCAGTCGTTCAAACGAACTTACGTTGCATCTGGATCACCAGTTTCCTCCTGCAAAACGACAAAAGTCATTAGAAAAAAGGTAGTTCTCAGTCTCAGGTCATCCCGGGTTGGGGCTCCACGACCTATTTTTACTCTGCAATCTATGAAGAAACACGCACCATATCTAAATCTCTTCGCTCTTCCATATCTTTTCTCTTCCTCACTGAATTCTTTTCGACCGCTTCAGCAGCTTTTTGGTGGGTGGAACTCTTTTCGGAACTTTGGTGATTCGCTCTGGTCTTAGAACGTCTTGTTGATTTCCGCGCACTCTCCTCCCTTTGAGATTTCGGCGAGCTTTCTTCTTGGGGGAAGTAGTGAAGATACCCTGTAGTTGAAGGAGACGTGGTATTCAGCAATGAGCGAGTGTCGCCTGGGGCTTCGCTTTGGGCCTGTGAGAGCCTTCTACTTTTCCTGCCTTTATGATTATCCCGCATGTCGGGATTGCATATCTATTGTTCATGTATTTATTAATATTTTCAAATAAAATACATAATACATGACTCACAATGTTGGAACCGTGTTAGGAGAGGATATGCGGATTCAAAAGGAATTTCGGCATGATGATACATATGTATACATGTGCCACATATTCAAGTTCTGGAATATGTACATACTATGTGCACCGTGGGGCTAAGAGTACCTTTATTAAACTTCTTCTATGGATCTGATTCATGAAGCGTAGCACAAGGAGCTATAATAGTAGCAGATGCAATACAAGTATCCCCATCATAGAATACAATAGTCTGCTGTGGAGTCACAGCAAATGCTGGCTGCTGGAAAGATACCGTATTACCCCAATCTTGCTCATTCTCAAGTGACCAATAACAGCTTGTAGATGTAATAAATGCCTCTGAAGATTTCGCTCGAACAATGCAAGGGAGTTTCTTTTGTCTGTATCTTGCTTTGTAGTAGCAGCTGAGCATGCTCAGTTTTTCAAAAGATTTGTGATGAGCTATTGACAACCAGTGCAAATTACTGATTCTCGCCTTGCTTGTATAGAGAGCTCTATGGTCTTTACCTTGTCCTACATAGACTATTCTGTCTGCAATGCTTTTCCCTACGACATATGACTTTTTGGGTAGACCTCCTATCCCAGGACGCTGGCCATATGTATATGCAAAAATATTTGTACACAAGCCCAGTGTTTTTCCAGAGTCAACATCAACAAAACTACCCTGCACAGATTCTATGTATCCAGAAATGAATTCCTTGAAATTTCTATTCCCAATGAAACAAATTCCCGTGCTGCTTTTTCTATCTGCAGGAGGCAAATTGTGTGCTTTAGCGATTTGCCTCACCTCATCCTTTCTCAAATCTCCTAAAGGAAACAAAACACGTTCTAGAATTTGGGGATCTACTGATGCTAAAAAGTAACTTTGATCCTTATCTTGGTCAACTGCTGCCAAGAGAAGATTGGAGCTCCTGCACTCAATACGTGCATAATGTCCTGTGGCAACTTTATCAAACCCCTTCTCAAAAGCAAAGTCCGTGAACGCAGAAAATTTGATAAATTTGTTGCAGTCCAAGTCTGGATTTGGGGTAAATCCCTGCTTTAGCCCGTCCAAAAACTTCACAAACACATCATCCCAATATTTAGAAACAAAATCCGCTTCCAAAAGATCAATGTTAAGGCAGGAACACACTCTTTGAGCTTGCCTGAAATCAGCCTCAATTGAACAGTTGGAGTTACCCTTTTCTTCTTTTTCATCCCAGTTGCGCATAAATATTCCCGTGACGTCATAACCTTGGTTTTGCAACAGCAGTGCCGCCACTGCAGAGTCTACACCACCAGATATACCAACTGCAATTTTGCCATGTCCCTTATATGCTGAATGTAGCAATGTCGATGCAAGTCGCACAGCTGATGTCCACATGTATAGTTCTGAGTTTCTCACTCTTAGGCAAGTTTCAAATCCGTCTTCTGATTTTCAATAGATTCTACACCTGTTTGAGCAATGACCCTGAAAGCAAAGTTTGAAACATACATGCATCAAATAGGGCTACTGAGCGAGAGAAAAGCGTGCAAGAGGTTCTTACCAATTGAAAGATAATATGAGGCCCGTCATGAGAGACAGTAACACCGACAGATGGACGGTTAGATCGTTTGGTAACACTCCTGAAGAGAGAGACCCAAGGAGCAGGGCAATACCCAGGCAGAGTGAGACGTTCACAAATATCACAGTGGGCTTCTGTAGTTATAGATTATGGATAATAGTATCTCAAAGAAAAGCGAAAGCCATCTACGTACATTAACTCCTCTGCTTACTGCTCCAAGAATAATTGACGAAACAAACTCCCCCATTTAGTGGGTGTCAACATCTGAAACGCTCTTCTGATTGGTGCTCATTAATGAAGAGAATGATTGATTATTTTGACAGATGTTGGGATTTGATTTGACTATATCCGAAGATGTGGCTACAATATACAGTTGTAATCATCCCTGTACATATCAGCACTTCACTTGCAAGTGCCTCCTCAATTGAGGAGGCAAGTTGGCCAACCATGCATAGATTATATCCACTTCCAGGAACAAGATCTTTGTTCCAGTCAGAATAATTAATCTATTATTTAGTAAATTAGCATGAATTTATTCTGAATCATCGCGATCTACTCACATTACGCTTCCTGGACTCGTTTGGTCGTCATCAAGTGACTGAATCAAACGTTGAAAATTAATCATGGCGTCAATGGGAAGACACCTGTGTGTATCATCACCTCAGAAACATCTTAAAGAAGGTGAAACACGCGATGTATTCAACGGCAAGAGGCCAGTATCTCGTCGACGTCTTGGAGCGGTTTCATGCGAATTTGGTAGAACTGGCTCACTCCACAGGATAATGCGGATCACCTCAAATCGTCTGCAATCTACGAGGATATGTAGCAGTATGTCTGATGCAATCACATCAATCGAGAAAACTGAGAAGCGCGTTCAAGTATCGGACGTAATTGACTGGTTCATAAATCTTCCTTGGCCAAAAATGGCCTCTTGGATAATAGTCATTGGGGTTGCTTCCCAGCTAAAGGAATTCTTAGGGGTATGTGTCTTTTGAATACAGCTATATGGAATTGTTGGATCGACGCTTGAGAGAATCTGCATTCTTTCATCCTCTGGCCCAGGGATACATTGACAGTGTTTTCTGTATATGTAGATTACGATGGGCACATTCATCGTATCGTTTATCGGAAATAGCTTCGTAACAAACGCTCAGAGGCTTCCGCAACTGAAAGAGTTCTCACCTCAGAAAAGAAGAAGAGTTCTGGTGGTTGTGTATTATACCTTTATTGTCCTTGTCTTTACTCTGTTTGGCGTTCTCATCATCCCAGATGTAGTAAGAGAAGGATACGATTTCGTATCAAGGCTTCAGACAGAAAATTTATGGACTGTGGTGTTAGAGAAAATGAGAAAAGGTCTGGGAGATGGAGTGATGGATCAACTGGAGAGGTTCTTGGTAATCTCGTCTGGCAGTGATGCTACAGCTGCTCTAGATTTCCATGCTTTGGAAAGTTTGGGTCCCGAAGCGAGGACAAAGTATTTAGGAAGTGCCTTACAGAAAGTTTTAAAACAATATACAAACGCAGCAGCTAGCTTCATATCTGACATGCTCTCTTTCATCAGCAGGTTTGCAATCCAGGTAGGTAATTTCCTCAAAGTTTCAATGAAGACACAACTTTGTCTGATCACGATGTGTCCACTGTCCATAATCTATAATGTGAAAGATATTGTTTCACTGGATTTGGGCTCGTGTCCATGTTGTCCCTTTTTGATGACTAAAAGGCGTGACTGAGAAGCAGTTTCAAAATGCACTTGAATATTTTCAAATTCGGGTACTCACCAAACAATTGTCCACTGCAGCTTGGAGTTTCATTTGTATTATCATTTATGATGGTTTGGGACTTACCAAGAATCGCAGAGGGAGTCGAGTCACTGAAATCTTCCCGAGTTGCACCAATATATAACACCGTTGCTCCTTCTGTCAAGGTATTTGCAACACTCTTTGGGAAAGCATTACAAGCACAAAGTCGGATAGCATTAGTAAATACTGTTCTTACAGCTCTAGGAATGTGGGCTTTGTCCATTCCTGGCGCTGGCTTGCTCTCAGTAATTGTATTTATATGTGGATTTATTCCGATTGCTGGAGTGATTATCTCAACAGTGCCCATTGGATTCGTTGCCCTCACTGAATATGGGTTCATGAAGCTTGCTCTTGTATTACTCATGATTACTGGTGTACACTTCGTCGAGGCCTATGGTTTGAATCCTGCAATTTACTCGGCTCACCTTAAATTGCACCCTTTGCTTGTCCTGACAGTTCTCGTAGTAGCAGAGCATTCACTGGGTGTATGGGGACTTTTGTTGGCAGTTCCTCTTACTGTTTTCACCTTAGACTACTGTATCTACTATCCGTCATTTTCAGCTGCAGATGTTGCCCAGAAAGAATTAGAGTCAGTGGTTAGAAGCAGAGATGATGAGGTTTAGACATAGGATTGAGGCCCTGTCTGCGTCTCTCTATTTTGTATCAGATTTTTTGACCTTCTCTGTCCTCCTATATGTGATGATGGGTTACAGAACTATATGAATAGCCTGGATTCTTCTGAATGCTTTGATGCACATGCATGTGTGTGCTACCTGCATCTGTCTGATTTTCATTTACTCTCCTGTCACTGATCATCAATGCATGAAATATAAAATCATATATTAGAATTTAATATTTTGTTCATCAGTAACTGGGCCAAACTAACCAAGGCCAGACCACATCTGAGTGCAGCAACGGCGACTTATTTCGCTCCAACTGACCTGCACTAACCAGGGTATCATATAGCAGGACCGATTTTGTCCGGAGGCAGTCTGATGGACAAATAATAATAAGACTAGATAAAAATGCCCCCGCCTGGCAGCCTGCCCCTCCTGCAAGTAATCGAGTTGCAGCCTCAGGGAGGACGACTGACTCTAGGGAATCGGAAAGTTAAATATGATAGCGACACGAATGAAGACGGCATTGTGAGAGGTCTTTGTGGGCTCTCTCCAAAGGTTAAAGGGCTGATTCTCCTGAACTTGGTAAGTTCAAGTTTGACACTTACTGTATACATTCATATCTAATCTAGATGCAAACAAATTCAACTCAATTGTTTACTGCTTCAGGTAATGATAGCATGTGCTAGTAGCTTTGTAGTTATAAAAGATGGTCAGAAGGAGATGAGTCCATTCACCTTTTCAACAATACGTTTTGTGTTAGCAACTTTGGGATTCTCACCCTTCCTCGGAAAGGCTCTGAAACTCTCAAAGCTCTATTTTCCGGCTATTGACGTTGGATTTTGGGCAGCAAGTGCATATTTGGCGCAAAGTGTGAGTCTTTTATATACTGACGCCTCAAGAGGTGCTTTGATGAGTGCTGCTACTGTACTTGTTGTTCCAGTCCTTGAGGCATGTTTTGGATCAAACAAACTTCGCAAATCTCATTTAATGGCGGCCTTTCTAGCCGTCTATGGTATCTTTTTGATAGAGGGGGAAGGGGTACCGACACGCCTGGGAGATTTTTGGAGCTTTGTGAGCGCCTGTCTATTTGGTGTGCAAATTTTCAGAACTGAATACTGGTCTAAACAACTCGGCCCAGAGGCTTTCCTTCCCATGATCTCCCTTGCATTGATGGTCATTTCTTTGATATCAATAATAGGGGCGATTTTAGTGAATCATCTTGCCTCTTCCCCACTGCTGAGCGCGACCTTTCAATTTTCTTCAATTCACGAGTTTCCTTGGTTTGAAATTACTTACATGGCATTTGTGGTGACAAATTTTGGTCTATGGGCAGAGGTTGTTGCACTCCAACACGTTACTTCTATAGAGGCAGCAATAGTTTATACATTAGAACCTATCCTTGGAGCTATTATGGGTGCCATGCTCCTTGGCGAGTCAACTTTTCATGGACTCGGTTGGATCGGAGCTGGCATGGTGACCCTCAGCCAGCTACTACCAACGTTAGCTGAGAGATGGAACAAATGATGCATTGCCTCTTCATCATAATATATAGATATTGTCGTGATAAATAATAGAATTAAAATTATGTGATTGCAAAGATATCCAGGCAACACATTGCTATAGAGCGAACTGAACATGTCGCACTTCGGAAGTCACCATAGGCGACTGAACGTCATTTCAGGACATATTTCCTCGCGATCTTCGACATCAGACGATTTAGGGGCTAATCATTGTAATGCATTGAAAACTGACGTGCCTCACGCCTCGGCCACTGGAAATCCAAGCAGCTACTCCAGAGTACACGGCACAGTATCCACAGACCCAGTGCAATGGAAGCAGATCGAGAGCGTCGCTGGGAAGTCCCTACAAGAAGTCATTTACAGAAAATCAGAAGGAGAAGGAATAGCAATGGTATGTATGCATCACATCCGTCTGGTGGTCGATGCCTTTTGATTGGAATCTTTGTTTTTGCCTGCAGATCACAATCAATAGGGAATCCAAGAGAAATGCCTTCACCCCTCTGACAATACAGGAGCTCTCCCACTGTATGTCAGATGCACGGGATGATCCTCAAGTTGGAGTAATTATACTTACTGGAGCTGGTAATTTGGCTTTTTGCAGTGGTGGTGATCAATCAGTCAGAGGTAAAGGTGGTTATGTTGGCACAGATGGAGTTGCCAGACTAAACGTTTTGGACCTGCAAATTCAGATTAGACGTCTGCCAAAACCTGTTATAGCCATGGTCGCTGGTTATGCTGTAGGAGGAGGGAATATTCTACAAATGGTTTGCGACATCACGGTGCGTTTTTGTCAAGGCAGGAGCTTCTGGTTGTCTATTGGCAAGCTTCTGGTTGTATGAATAGGTACATGTTTTGTGCAGATAGCAGCTGACAATGCTGTGTTTGGGCAAACTGGTCCAAAAGTAGGTTCTTTCGATGCTGGATATGGATCAACACATATGGCTAGATTGGTTGGCCAAAAGAAGGCAAGGGAAATATGGTTTCTTTGCCGGCTCTATAATGCAAAAGAGGCTCTTGACATGGGCTTGGTAAATGCTGTTGTGCCCCTGCAAGACCTAGAATCAACAACCATCCAGTGGTCAAGGGAAATCCTGAAAAATAGCCCAACAGCAATAAGGCTAATAAAATCTGCGTTGAATGCTGCAGAGGATGGACAAGCCGGTATCCAGCAACTTGGAGGAGACGCTACAATGCTGTTTTATCAATCTGAAGAGGGAGACGAAGGGCGCAAAGCATTCCTTGAAAAAAGGGCTCCAAATTTTGCCTCATTTAAACGTAATCCATAAACAATGATTGAAAACTAGAACGAAAAGAATTCATTCTGATGTACTATCTTTCTTTGACCGTGCTGCTTTTCTACATTTATCACTGCACACGGCAACTGAATCCCAGTTCTTCTCCCAAGACTTTCTGATTACCATAATTTTCTTGCAATTTTTGCAATACTTGTATTCTTTCCACACTCCTCTATCTAATACTTTGGTTCCATCGCTATTAAACGTATGAGAAGCTCCAGAATGCCCCTTTTTGGTGTTGTTTTGACGCATTTCCACAGAGACAAGAGTATTTCTTTTCCCAGGTGGAAAATTACGAAAGCTGTTCAATCCAGATATCAACCGATACTTAAGAATCATCATGAAGACATAATAATCACATGGTATTGAATTAATGATAATATATTATAATGTATCATTATCCTGAAACACATTTGAATAAATGCCAGACTGGCAATCTGCAGACATCAGCTGATGGAAGTAGGACAGCATGCATGCATGTCCCATTGTGGGCATTAAAATCTCTTGCACTGTAGATAGGGCTAAAGTTATGGTCATATGGGCTGATTTAAAGCATATTTTAATTATATTGGGTCAATACAGATGGATGTCACCTTTGGAATAATCTAAGAACTTGTCATAAAGAAACTGAGTTTCTATGTGTGGCATATCTTTCACAATATCTCGGAAAGATGTAGAAAATGTCATTGAAAATTTTAAGGAGAATGTACTCAGGCGAGGACCTGACGCTTCCACTGTTGAAATTATCCAGGTACGGTCAGTTGGCTAGTTGGCATGTGCTTCTTGTGGTCTCTTTCTGACACAATTGTGCTTTCCTTTGCAGGTCGGAGGGTATAATCTAGCTTTCGTAAACTCCCTCCTTCAAATGCAAGGTCTTGAAAAGCGCGAACCGATTTTAAAAGACCGTTCAGGAAATATTCTTCTGTGGAATGGTGAGGCCTACTCTGGGCTTGATGTTGACTCAAATTTGAATGATGGGAAAGTGTTACTGAATGCACTTCAATACTGTAGTACAGTTAATGAGTTTGCAGTAATTTTTTCATCATTGCGAGGTCCATGGTCATTCATCTATTATGACGTAGATAATCAGGTCATTTATTGGGGAAGGGATTTCATGGGCAGGAAAAGTCTTATTTTGAGAACTAACTTTGGGGATAGTCCGCTGACAATAACATCAGTAGCTAGAGTTGAGACCGATGAATGCAATCTCTTCGTCGAGGTTGTTCCCGGATTGTATAGGATAAAGCTGGAGAGGCTTATCGCCTGGGGTGGCTTGGACCAAGGCTCAGCAGAAAAAATACCATGGGCAGATGGCACCATTCTTAAATTGTGCGAATTTTCGAGGCACTATCATTCGTTAAATTTCAAAGAAGGTGGGAGTCAGACCTCCGTGCGAGAATTATCTGCATGTCAAACTCTCATGGAGATACTCTTGGAAGCTGTTACCATCAGATGCACAACAACCACATTTTCAACTGCAATAAAGCAACGCGATCCTCATTACATGCTCTTGTTTAGTGGTGGG
>PJEL010001285.1_pt1 | contig 26138 bp, 14 predicted proteins | sample 1853271 | NCBI WGS metagenome assembly PJEL01 (sample SAMN08108733, study PRJNA415343) | Invertebrate metagenome, whole genome shotgun sequencing project. | host: Globobulimina | place: Sweden: Gullmar Fjord | collected 2015-08
AGCCGCGCATCCTTGTTGTTGACGAACCGACTGTTGGGCTTGAGCCTGAAGAACTGTTGCGGTGTCGGCAGTTGATGACCAAACTCGGTCGCGACCGCGTTATCGTATTGTCGACTCACATCGTCGCTGATCTTGGCTCCGGGTGTTCAGATCTTGTGCTCATCGATCAGGGCCGGGTTGTATTTCGTGGTTCGCCATCTGCCCTGGTGAAACAGGCCCACGGTAGAGTCTTTGAAGTTGAAGTCGCCCTCGGTGGCGAAGCTGCTCTCGGCGAAAATATCGAAGTCGTTTCCCGCACGACCGGTGAAGCTGGGTTGTTGGTCCGGGCCGTGTGCGGTGATGGGCATTTGCCCTCTGGGGCGAAAGCTGTCGATGATATTACGCTCGAAGAAGCTTATCTCGGATTCATGGCTGCTCGTGGTCGAGCGTCGGAGGCCGTGATCGATACGCCGGCTGCAAATGAGGTGTCATCATGATTCGTTTTCGTGAAACCTACGCTATTGCCCGCGCCGAGATGCGGTTGACGCGCCGCCTCGTACGCTATTGGGTATTCCTCGTGCTTTCATATCTCATCGGCCTGGTCGGTTATCTTTATTACGCAGCCATTCATGCCTTTTTTTCGTCGTTTTCGGCTTCAGTTGCATCGATCGGTCCCCGTTATCTGATCGGCGCGATGGGTCTGTATTACATGCTGATCTTTATGATTGGTATCATTTTTCTCGGTTTTGATTTGCGCGCTCGCGATACGAGGGAGCGAATGACTGAGGTTCTCGACTCAAGACCGATGAGTAACCTCGAACTGGTATTCGGACGATTCTTCGGGCTACTGATTCCATCGTGGTTTCCGGTTGTTGTTTTGGCCCTCCTATTTGATCTTCTAGGACATGTTCTTCCGGCCCTCGGTTCACCGGTCGGCGAGCCTGTGGCTCGAGTATCACTTGTGATGTTCGTATTTGTGATGGCTCTGCCGGCCTTCGCGTTTTCTTTGGCTCTTGTGTTTTTTATGACCATGCTGGTGCGCAACCGCTTGATCGCTGCGGTTGTGATGTTTGTTGTACTCGGTGGCATTTTCTGGGCTGTGCTCAGGCTGCCTTTGTACATGGGACCGCTCTTCGATATCACTGGCGCCTACATTGTCAATTTTCCGTCTGAAGTTCTACCGTACATGATGGACGGCGTCGGTTGGATGCAGCGTCCGGCGGTTCTGCTCCTGGCTTTTGCTCTGCTTGGATTGACCGCGGTTGTGCACCCTCGTCTTGATGGTGGTTCACGATCGCGCACTGTTGCAGCTTCGGTGCTTGCGATTGTTGTCGCTTTTGCGATGATGGGTACCGGCGTCTTTATCCGTAAGGGTGCACTCAACGATCTTCAAGAATGGAGAGCCGCCCACGAGGCACGTCTCGACGAGCCGGTTCCTAATATCGACAAGATCACGGGTAAGGTTGCGATTGATCCTGGGCGCCAGCTCGAAATGACGCTTGAGGTCGTTTTCCACGCGCCATCAGATGCCGCTCTCAAGACGGTCTTGTTCACCCTCAACCCTGGTCTCGAAATCGTCGCGGCGGAGCAGGCGAACCGGGCGGTGAATTTCACCTTCGAAAACGGTTTGCTCGAGTTGCAGCCAGCTCAGGAGATCGCCGCCGGTGCAACTGGGGAGATTAAGCTTATTGTTGGCGGCGAACCCAATATTTTATTTGGTTATCTCGATTCGGCGATTACGCCTGAGGCTCTTATGGCTTGGCAGGGCCAGATTTTCCTACTTGGATATGATCGCGGCGTCTTTGATTCGCGCTACGTTGCACTGATGCCTGGAATTCGTTGGCTTCCAGCTTCCGGCCCTGATGTCGGGCGCGAGGATACCCGCAATCGGCCGCGTGATTATTTTGATATTGATCTTGAGGTTTCAGTTCCCGAAGACTTCCTCGTTGCTGGACCGGGACGGCGCGAAGAAATAAGCACGGGCGTATTCCGTTTTGCGCCAGCTGCGCCGTTGCCGGAGGTCGCGCTCATTGCATCACGGTTTGAAAGTGTTAAGACTGAGATCAGGGGTGTGACGTTGGAGGTGCTACTTGATCCGAAACATACCAGGAATATCGAGGTGTTCGTTGACGCTGGCCCCGAAATCAAATCGTGGATAGAAGAAAGATTCGACGAGATTGAGCTTTCGGGACTCACCTATCCTTACGGTGGATTTTCAATGGTTGAGGTGCCGAATAGTCTGCGTGGTTTTGGCGGTGGTTGGCGGGTCGATACGGTGATGGCCCCTCCCGGCATGGCCCTGATGCGTGAGTCCGGCTTTCCGACGGCACGATTTGATGTTCCTTTCCGCAAACCAGAGAGATTTACCGATCGTGAGGGCGGAATCAACCGGGCCAAGATGGAACGTTTACGTAAATTCTGTGAGAATGATTTTTCGGGTGGTAATCCATTTATCGGTATCGCTCGAAACTTCTTTATCAATCAAACCTCAGCGACCGGCGAAGATGCCTTGGCGCTCAATTTTGTGCTCCAGGAGCTCGCTACGCTTACTGTTGCCGATTCGCGTGGATATTTCTCGGCCTTCATGTTTTCGCCTGAAATGAACAAAGCGATTGGTGGCGCGTTGCAGGGATTTTTCATGGGCGGGCGCGACCGCAATTTTGCCGAAGTTGTGATCGAAGTCTTCACCTCAAGACCAGAAGTGTGGAGCGTCGTCGAGAGCACCTCACTTCGTGATCTTGATCCATCCGAAGATTCCCAACGCTCTCTCGATATTTTGACCCTCAAGGGTGGCGCTTTGGCAACCTCGTTGGTCGACGAATTGGGCAATGAGGGCGCCGGTGTGTTGCTGAAAGAATTACGACAGCGTTTTGCAGGACGAAACTTCGAACTCGCCGACATTATGGCGCTTTCTGAAACTGATGGAATAGATGGAATAGATGGAATTGATTCAGATCTGTCACAGCTCTTCAACGATTGGCTGACAACGACCAATTTACCTGCTTTTGTCGGCGAAGACGCTCAGAGTTATCGCTTGAGTGATAGCGATGACGGTTCGCCACGGTATCAGCTCACAGCGACGGTACGTAATGATGAGCTGACTCAGGGACTGTTTCGCCTGGTGTACCGCATCGGTCTCGACGATGATCGTGAAAGGGTTGAATCCGATCCGATTCGCCTCGCGGGTCAGGCGTCGTTACGTTTCTCAACAGTGGTTTCAAAACCACCTCAGGTCGTATGGGTCGAGCCGTATTTGTCGATGAATCGCGAGACCTTCAGGATCCCGATGGAGGCTGTCGATGAAGACGAAATCATCGATGAAGAACCTGAAGAGGGTCAATTCGCCGTTGACTGGCTGGTTCCTTCCGAACGCTGGATCGCAATCGATGATCTTGATGAAGGATTCGTGATTATTGATGGCGAGAGCGGGAACGGAGTGCGACTTGGAGCCAAGGCTGAAGATGGTGAAACCGATGAAGGTTTACCGCTGAATGAATTTGGGCCTCCAGCCGCCGAGTGGTCGCGTGCATCGAGTTCTTCTGCGTGGGGAAAATATCGCCATACCATCGCGCATATCAAAAAAGGTAAAGGCAATAACAAAGTTGGTTTTTCGACCGAGATCCCCACCTCAGGCGCGTGGGATCTTGAGATCCACCTGCCCCATAAACAGCGTTTCGTAATGGCCAGGAATTGGGGCACGTGGAAGCTCGAGATCGACAATAACGATGATGTGCAAGCTGTTGAATTTGATGCGTCAGCAGCGCCCCGAGGCTGGAACATCGTTGGCGGATTTGAGCTCGCTGATGGAACGGCCACGGTGAGACTCTCTGACGAGACCACCGGCCAGATTGTCATCGCCGATGCGATACGCTGGGTACCGGCTGCAGGTAATAGCTATGCCGTGGAGGATTCAGAGTGAAACATTGTCAGTGTCAGATGCGATTTCAAAAACGATCTCAAATACTCTGGGCTGTCCCTATCTTCTTTCTGTCGCTGTTATTGCTCGGTGGATGTAATACCGGTGACGATGCCCAAAAAGTTGATTTTAAGGTACCGGTTTCGGTGACCGACGTTGGTCTCGGTGATGTTTTTGAACACATTGTTGTGACCGGGACGCTGCGGGCAGCTGAAGTTGTGACCCTGGTTGTCGAAACTGGTGGTTCGCTTGAGGTTGGCCGCAGTGCTTCGGGTCGCCAACTCGCCGAAGGCGATCGGGTCGCTGTCGGCGACGTCGTTGCTGAGGTGACTGGTGAGGATGTTCGCCTGGCGGCGCGTATGGCAGCGACGCGGCAGCGTTTCGAAGCGGCGCTTTCCGATTTCGAAGCGACTCAAGAATTACTCGAGCAGGGCCTGATTACGGATACCGAAGTGCGCAGCAAGTCAACAGCCCTCGAAGATGCACGGCTCGAATATGACCGCTCTCGACGCTCGGAAGCGCGCAATCGCTTGGTGACGCCGATCGCCGGCGTGATCTTGTCGTTAGCTCGTGATGCCCAAGGGCAAAGAGTCGCGAACGGTCAGTTGGTGACGCCTGGTTTTACGGTCGCGCAGATCGCAAAAACCAAACGGCTGACGGCTGATGTAGATCTGGTTGGTACCGATGTGGCGCGGGTCGAGATCTCTATGCCCGCCGAGGCCCGGCATCACGCGTGGGCCGATCGTCTTTTTGATGGGGAGGTGATCCGCATCGCACCAACGATCGATTCTTCAACCAGAGCCTTACGTGCTGAGGTTGAAATCGACAATCGTGATGGTCTTTTGAAGCCGGGTATGTTCGTTGAGGTCACCCTAGTTGGCGAAGAACACCTTCAAGTGCCGGTTGTGCCCCGGGATTCGATTACGGATCGTGGCGGCAAAAAGGTTGTGTTTGTTCTTCGCGGTCAGAGTGTCGCGCGCCGTGAAGTGAAACTCGGACTCGGTGACGACGAAATTGTCGAAGTGATTGAAGGCGTGGAGGTTGGTGAACGTGTCGTCACCCGCGGCATCGAAACGCTGAAGGACAAGATGCGGGTCCGAGTCTCGGGAAACAGATAAGAGAATGATGAATGATGAATGATGAATGATGAATTTTGGATTCTGTCATTGACCGCGCTCACGAACACTGTTGAATTCAGAAAACCAATCCAAGGGGTTGTGTAATGGAAGCTTTGGCGCGGTTGGCGGTCAGGCGGCCTGTGGCGGTTACCGTGCTTGCGGTGGCGTTTGTGGTTTTGGGTTGGGTTTCTTGGCGGGAATTGCCGCTTGATCTTTTTCCTGATATTCAAAGCCCGACTGTGCTCGTATCGGTGCGTTCAGGCGATCGTCCGCCAACCGAGATGGAACGTCTTTATGGCGAGTTGGTTGAACAACGTCTATTCACTGTTCGTGGAATTCGTTCGGTTGATCAGGTTGCACGTTCAGGAAGGTTGATCGCGCGGGTTACGTTTGACTGGGGTTCCGACGTCGATCTTGCCCTCGTTGACGTGCAGAAAGCCGTCAGCTCAATCGCTGCTGACCCCGATGTTGATGAGGTCCTGGTTCGCCGCTTTGATCCGCGGCAATTGCCGGTCTTGGCTCTTGGCCTGCTGGCGCCTGAAGAAGATCTTGATCTTGCAGAGTTACGTCGGGTCGCTAAGCGTCAGGTGGCGCCGGCACTTGAACAGCTTGATGGTGTTGCTGAGGTGCGGGTGACGGGCGGACGTATTCGTGAGGTTCAGGTTCAGCTTGATCAATACCTGATGGATTCCCACGGTCTGAGCTTGAGCCAGATCGAGAGCCGCATTCGCGCCGCGAATCTTGATATCAACGCCGGTACGCTTGAAGAAGGCGATCGTGTCTTTTTGGTGCGTGGCATGGCACGCTTCAAAGGCCCTGATGATGTTGGTGATGTTGTCATCGCTTTCGAACCCCAAGCTTCGGGATCGTTGGTTCCGATTCGGGTGCGAGACGTTGCTGAGGTCAAGCTCAAGGATGCCGATATCAGTGATCTTGTACGCGTCGACGGAGCCGAGGGTGTTGGGCTTGAGGTGTACAAAGAAGGCGGTTCGAATACGGTCTCGGTGTCCCAGGCCGTTCGCACTGCCCTTGAAGAACTCGCTGCCGATTTGCCGGGAGTTGAAGTTCGGCTCGTCAGTGACGAAGCAGCACTGGTCGAAGAGGCGATATCCGATGTCGAAGATGCCGCTTTGATCGGCATCGCGCTCGCCGTGCTGGTATTGATCTTCTTTTTACGTTCACCGGGGCCCACCGTGGTGGTGGCGGTCGCAGTTCCTGTGTCGTTGTTTGCCACAGTTTTTGCGATGCATATGTTTGGTCGAAGCCTCAATCTGATGACGCTCGGTGGTTTGGCTCTTGGCGCAGGCATGTTGGTTGATAATGCGATTGTTGTTGTCGAAAGTATTTTTAGGCGACGTTCGGCGGGCGATACGATTGCTGAGGCGGCGGCGCGTGGCGCGGGCATTGTTGCTCCGGCGATTATGGCCAGTACTTTAACGACGTGTGTCGTATTCTTGCCGGTGCTCTTTGTGCGAGGATTAGCCGCGCGGCTCGTCTCCGGATTGGCCTTTTCGGTGGTGGTTTCTCTCGCTGCCTCCTTGATCGTTGCTGTCTTGCTCATACCTGCGCTCGCGGCGTGGCTGCTGCCGCGACGTGAAGCTCGCGGTTTTGAACTCGGCACCACCAAAATCGAAAAAATCGTCAGTGGATTTTTGCGCCGGCCTTTCACCGTGGTCGTCGTATCGATTCTTGGTGTCACCCTCGCGGGTTTATCCTTGCTTCGGCTCGGCAGCGAATTGATGCCGCCGGCCGATCCGCGGCAGTTTGGCCTGCGTCTTGTCGGGCCGCCCGGACAACGCGTCGAATCGACAGCGCGTACTGTTGAGGTCGTTGAAGATATCCTGAGGCAAGCCGCTGCTGATGATCTCAGGGCGATGCTCTCGGAGGTCGGCCGTTTGCCTGATGATGATCGCATCATCCGCGAAGAACAGACCGAAGAAAACACCGCTCTCATCCGCGTAAGGCTCGGGGATGGCGGACGAACCGCGGGAGAAATCGTGCGTATTGCCGAACCGCTGATCTCTGATCTTGGAGGGGTGCAGGTGTCGTGGCGAGTCGGTTCGTCGGCGCTTGCGCAAGCACTCGGTACGTCGGGACCGCCGATTGTCATCGAGTTGAGCGGCCGCTCGTTGCCTGATCTCAGGATTGGTGCATCTTCGATTGTTGAGGCCCTCAAGGACAGTGAAGCAATGTGGAATGTACGCTCATCCTTCGAGGACGGGCCGCCGGAACTACGGGTCAATCTGGATCGAAGAGTAGCCGACGGTCTTGGGGTTGATCTCGATATGGTTGCGGCGGTGTTGGGAGCTTCACTCGACGGGCGCCGAGCAACTTTGTTGACCATGGGTGATGAAGAACGCGCTGTGATGTTACGCCTGGAAGATGTCAGCCGCGACGACTTGGGCCTTGTACCGTTATCAACTGCTGACGGCCGCCGTCTGACAGTCGGAGATGTTGCCAGCTTCGAAGAGGTCATGGGGGCGCGGGAGATCTTTCGCCGCGATCAGCGGCGGGTGGCGCGGGTGACCGCTCATCTCGCGCCCGGTTTTGATTCGCCTGCAGCACGGGCCGCAGCGCTTCAAGGCATCGAACAGGCTGATCTTGTGCCGGGGTTGAGGGTTCGTTTAGCGGGAGAAGAAGAAGAACGTGAGCGCGCCTTCGGGGAGCTGAAATGGGCCGGCATTCTTGCGATGCTGTTGGTATTGATGGTGCTTGCGGGAAGTTTTGAATCCTTGGTACATCCTTTTACCGTATTAGCCGCGGTACCGCTTGCTCTGATCGGCGTGGCTCTTGTTCTTGTGCCAATCGGGAAACCAATTGGAGTGATGGTTGTACTCGGTCTGATCGTACTCGCCGGCCTCGCGGTCAACGATGCGATTCTTCTCGTACAAGCAGCTCGTGATTTGATGAAGACGGGGATCGAGACTCGGGTCGCGTTAGCCCGTGCTGCGGCGATTCGTTTGCGGCCCATTCTGATGACGACCTTAACGACCGTGCTCGCGCTGGTGCCCTTGGCTTTTGCGAGTGGTGAAGCTGCTGAACTGCGGGCGCCACTGGCGTTGACGATTATTGGTGGTGTTGTGGCATCGACCATGGCTTCATTGTTTGTTATTCCATGCATTTATCTCTTGCTTGATCGTATTCGTTTTCGACGATGAATTTTTTCTCTCTTCCGACGCGACGGCCGATCGCCACGCTGATGTTTTTTTTGGCGGTGGTCATGCTTGGCCTCGTCGGCTGGTTTCGCATTCCGGTTGAATTATTGCCTGCGCTCTCAGGCGACGAACTCTACGTCAATTTTATGAGACCAGGATCTGAGCCTGAAATCATCGAACGTGAGATCTTGATGCCCCTCGAAGCGCGGGTTTCGGAACTTGCCGGCGTCGAAGAGAGCTGGGGCGAAGTGCGAGGTTCGTCTGGAACCTTCCGCGTTCGTTTCGAACCCGGCGTCGACCTTAAAATGCGCGAACTCGAAATGCAACGAATGGCGGCCGAGCTTGCTCGTGCTCAACCGCGTGGCACTGCAATCAACGTCAGTGCTCAGGATCTGGCGGCGATCAGCCGTTTCGTTATGATCGTTCAGGTGGTTGGCGGGGAAGACCGTAATGCCTTGCGGGCATTGGTTGACGAGCGTATTCAGCCGCGTCTTGCCGGTATCGCTGGGGTCAGTCGAGTGCTCGCGAGTGGCGGCGCGTCGTCGGAGGTCACGGTTCGGCTTGACCCTGATCGTTGTGCGGAGCTTGGGGTCACTCCAGATCAGGTGACGATGGCGCTTGCGCGGTCGGTTGGGCGGCTGAATTTTCTTGGTGGTCTCGAGAGCGGTAACGATCGCACACTTGTGATGCTCGACGGGCGTCCGCGGGGCGTGATTTCTCTTGGCGAAATCCAAATCACCAATTCGCGCCCCGTTTTGCTGCGTCACGTCGCCGACATCTCGTATGGAGTCGGTCTCGAAGAGCTGGTTTTTCGAGTCAATGGCAAACCGACTGTCGGTCTGATGGTTTTTCAAGAAGAAGGCGCGAACCTTGTTCGCCTCGGTCGTAGCGTGCGTGATCGCATTGCAGAGGTCCGTGAAGAATTTCAGCCGTATGGCATCGATTTTGTCATCGGATACGATGCTGCCGACGTTGTTGAAGAACAGCTTGCTCGTCTCAAAGCGTTAGCGGCCACCGGATTTGTGATCGCGCTGGCGGTGCTCTTGCTCTTCTTGCGCCAGGTTCGCGCGGTCGCGGTAGTTGCTGTTGCGGTTCCAGTCAGTTTGCTTGCTGCGGTCGCGATGCTCTACCTCGGTGGTTGGACGATCAATCTCATCACCCTTTTTGGTCTGGCCGTCGGAATCGGCATGCTGGTTGATAATTCAATTGTTGTATATGAAGCTGTTCACCGGCAGCTCGAATGCGGCAGCGATCCTGATGTAGCAACCCAAGAGGGCGTGAGACGAACTTTTCGTGCCATCATTGCTGCATCAGCGACCAATGCGATCGTTTTTCTGCCGGTCGCGTTTTCGACCGACGATGCCATGATTCGTTCTTTTCTCGTCACCCTGGCGATTGCGATTTTACTGCCGTTACTCGCTTCGGTGCTTGTTGCGATTGGTCTTGTGCCATTACTCGCGCGTTATCTTGCGGCGCCAGCGGCGGTCCTGCTCATCGAAGAGGATCGAAAGCGAAGGCAGTCCCTGGCCGGCCTTGCACGGCCCGATCGTTGGCGAGAGCTTTTTTCGGCTGTGCTCAAAGTCGCTTTGCGTCGCCCGGCGATGTATCTCGCGAGCGTTGCTGCGGCTGTGCTGATTACGGTCATCGTTGCGGTGCCTTGGGTTGCTGTTTCATCAGCAACTCAAGAAGCCGCCGAAGCCGATGAGGTTCGTATCAACGTTGAAACCAAAGCCGGCGATTCATTAGATGCGACAGGTGAAGCCTTTGCTCTGCTCGAAGAAGCGGCGCTTGAACTTGAAGGTGTCGAATCTGTCGAGAGCATCTTCCAGGAAGAAGGCGGTTCCTTGACCGTCAAACTCGTCGATGAGCAAAAGAGACCTGCCGATCTTAATGCCGCGAGAGTGCGCCAGGTTGTGCGCACGACGAGTGAGCGTATTAAGGGCGCAGAAGTGAGGAGTAGTGAATCAGCAGGCTTCGGTGGTGGCGGATCTGATGGTGGGGGAGAGGCCGCGCTCTTTGGTACTGCACCTGCTGAGATTGTCGTGTCGGGCCCCGATTCCGGGGTACTCGAAACCCTGGCCGCTGAGATCGAAGAGCGCCTCAAATCCAATTCCGAAATCGACAACGCATGGACTTCAGGACGCGCGGGCCAATACGAAATTCGTGTCATTCCTGACGATGCTGCGCTCGTCTCTTATGGTTTGACCGCTGATCAGGTTTTGCCCGCGCTCGGAGTTTTGCGCCGCGAAGGCGTGGTGATGCAGACAGGCATTACGATGCCAGATGGACGTGAAGTGCCGCTGACCGTGCGGCGTGTGGAGAGTCATCGATTGCGGGCCGATTCGGTCATCGAAGAACTTCGACTCGCGACCGCTCGGGGCGTATTGCCGCTTGGTGTGCTTGCCGATGCTCGTAAGATGCCGGCGCCACCAACGATCATGCATCACAACGGGCGGCGGGAGATTAGCGTTTTTTACCGGTTCAGCGATGCTGCGCCTAAAACCGGTCCTTCGCGTGCGGCACTCGATGATCAGATCATCGAGAGTATTCGTGAGGTCCACCGTCCGGCCGGATACATCATCGATGCTGAAGGCGACGATACATCAACGAGTTGGTTCAAACGCATTCTGGTGCCCGTTCTACTCTTGTTGATGGCGTTGTTAGCAATCACCTTTGAGTCGTTGACCATGCCGGTATTGGTTCTTTTGGCGGTGCCGTTGACGGTGCTCGGCGCAACATGGGCCCTGGTTTTTTCGGGTACAGAAGCGGGATTGATGGCGTTGGTTGGCATTGTTGCTCTCATCGGAGTCACCGTGAATCCGGCGATTCTTCTCGTTGACCGTATGCAATATCGCGCGAGGCACGGTTGGAGCGCGGGCGCCGCTGCTCTTGCTGCGGTACGCGAACGTACACGAGCCGTTTTGATGACCTCGTGTACGACGATTGCTGGATTGTGGCCGCTTGCGCTGACGAGCGGACGAGAGATGGAGATCTGGCCACCCTTCGCTACTGTGATGATGGGCGGCCTGGCAACATCGACTCTATTGACTCTGCTGGTTATTCCGGTCGGTTTTGTGCTGCTCAATCGCCTTGATTCGATTTTTGGACGCCTCGGTCCGTGGGTTGTGATGCTCTGGGTGTTCTTAACAACTCTCGTGATGGCGCCATTGATAGTTACAGGCCAGATTTCGACGATGACCTGGCAGATAACAACGACGTTGTTGGTGGCGTCTATATGGCTCTTTATTTTTGTTTTGGTGCTTCGGAGAAGTGATTTTCGCGAACCCATGGCCGAAAATGGACCACCTGTGCTCGATGTGCGATTTTTGCGAAAGGTCTACGGCCGGCCTGGGCCGATCGGCCGGGCATGGCGGGTTGGGCGCAGGTTTGCAAAACGAGTATTACAACAAGGCGGAGTGCCTTTTGAAACGAAAGAAGCCAGAGATCTTGTGGTGCGGTTCTCGGTGATCTTGAGCGGCATTTTATATCTCGCGATTTCGTTACAAACGATGTGGTGGCGCCTTGTTTTTTCGTTTGTTGCCGCTATTTTCTTGGCAAGAATCTGTATCGAAATCAGACGTTGGCGCGGTTTGACTGACAATCATGGTGAAGCTTTGCCAGGTGGCATCGAGCACACTCTTGCTGTCGTGATTCCATGGCTGGTTCTTGGCGCGCTCTCGGTGCAGGGTTATCTCTTACCCAAACTAGCTCAGGATCCGATATCCCTGGCGCCGGTCGCTATTGTGATCACCGCAATCATCTTGATCATCATCCAGGCTGGGCGTTTTACGGCAGTACGTCTCAATGATGGCAGACTTTCTATGAGGCCGGAACACGGCCTTTTCCAACGACCACGAGCCTTGTGGCGTAGTTTCGCCCGGCCCGTTTTCAGTTTTAATCTTGATCCTGAAGAAATTGAGGCGTTGGCTCATGTTGACCTCAGGGTTGAAAAAGGAATGGTCGGAATCTTAGGACCCAACGGCGCAGGTAAAACCACCTTTCTCCGTTTGCTTGCCGGCGTGCTCGAACCTTCATTAGGCGTCATTTCAATCGGTGGCATCAAACTTCGGGAAATCCGTCGTTATCTCGCGCGTTGGGTTGGTTATCTACCTCAAGATTTTGGTTTGCCGAATGATTTGAGTGCCAGGGAATACCTCGACTATTTTGCGTTGCTCTACAATATTGGCGACGAAGATCAACGCCACGAAAGAGTCGAGAAATTGCTTGGGGAGGTTGGGCTCGGGGATCGCAAAGACGAAAGAATCGGCAGTTATTCAGGAGGTATGCGGCAACGTGTTGCTGTAGCCCGTACGCTGCTTCGTTTGCCACCAATCATCATTGTTGACGAACCGACCGTTGGCCTCGATCCCCGTGAACGCATTCGCTTTCGAAATCTCCTGAGCCGATTAGCGGAAGGAAGAATCGTGCTCTTCTCAACCCACGTCGTCGAGGATGTTGCTTCGGCGTGTGAGCGGGTGATCGTGATGGCGCGTGGTCGAGTGGTATTTGATGGTAAACCGGGTGATCTTGCTCACGAAGCTGAAGGGCGGGTTTGGGAAGTCAACCTCAGCGAATACGAGAGCCTTGATTTGAGCAACGAGTCTTTACTCGTCGACAGGATTCCCGGTGATGAAGGACGTTCGAGGGTGCGGGTGCTGGCTGTCGAAAAGCCGCATGACGAAGCCGTCAGGGTCACCCCCAATCTCGAAGACGGATATCTGCAATTGGTAGGGGAGCGGGCATGAGCCGTATTCGGTCGGCGCTGCGACTCGTCATCTTGTCAGCGCGGCTGATTGGCGGCCGCCGATTCTGGTTAGCGCCGATCCTACCGCTTCTCTGGCCGGCCTTTCAGGCGTTCCGCTTGCTCATCGGTTGGCGCGAAGTCGCGTTTTCCGAAGCGAGCGCGCAGAACACACTGATCGCTCTGCCGCTGATCGTCTTAGCGATTGGTCTCGGGGTGCGCATCATCGCTGGCGAGATGGATCGGCGCACCCTCGAAATGGCCTATACCGTGCCTGGTGGTGCACACCGAGTATGGCTTGCCAAGTTAGCGGCCGCGATTATGATTCTTGGCATTTCTTTGTTCCTGCTCGCGATCGTGACCTATGCATTCTTCACGCCGTTTCCATTAGGCGCACTCTATGGCGCATTTCAAGGCAGTGTGTTTTACCTCGTCTTGGCGATGGGATTTGCCGCATTATTCAAGTCCGAAATCACCGGCGCCATGGCGACGGTAGCGGTTGTTGCGCTCAATGGTCTGCTCACCGGTTTCGGGCAAGCGCAGATCAGAATCTCGCCACTCTTTAATGCCCTGGCGGCGCGAGATACGAACCCGTCGGATCTGCTCGCTTCAGTGGTGCAAAACCGGATTGGCTTCGTGCTGGCGATTGCAGCTGTGACGGCGCTGGCGTTTGTGAGAGCTGAGAGGCGCGAGAAGCTACTGGGCGGGTGAGCAAGTGCGGCCAGCACAGAGTTGGGTGGCGGCATCACGGCGGCTGGCCTATTCGTAGTGGGTCCACATTCGCAGGACCTTTACCGTGTGTTCTTTCTTCAGTACCTGATACACCAACCGGTGTTGGATATTGATTCGTCTTGAATACGCTCCAGAGAGATCACCAACCAGCTTTTCGAAGTGAGGTGGTGATCCGAACGGGTCGTCAGTGATGATATCGAGAAGCGCCTGTACCTTGTCGCGAAAACCCGCGGCACCGACCTTTCTCGCGTCTTTCTGGGCCTGCTTGGTGAAGACGACCCGCCAGCGGCTCACCAGCCCGGTTCCCCGGCGCACTCATCCAGCGTCTCGGTCATCCCTTCGCGGATCGACTCCCGCATCCCTGGGACTGACAGCAGATGTAAGGTTTCCTGGATCGCCCGCCAATCCTCTTCGGAGACGAGGACGACATTGCCACGCTTTCCAGTGATCAAAATGGGTACGCTTTCTTCATGCGCCTGATCCATCAGTTTGTACAAATTTGACCGGGCTTCTGTGACGGACATGGTCGTCATGTGAACCTCCAATCAAAACGTACGTTTTACCGTACGATTTGTCAAGAAGAAAGCGCGCTCGAGATTCACTCGCTCTCGAGGTACTTCGAATACCAATCTAGCCATCTCCGATAGACGTCCGCATACACGTCTGGTGAACCAAAACTGTGACCAATATCAGGGTAAAGAACCATTTCCACCTGAGCCCCCGCGTCGTTGAGCGTTCGGTATGCCTCCCACGCCTGACCGACAGGCACTCGGTGATCTTCTTCAGCGTGCACGATCAATATGGGTGTCTTTGCCGAAACTAGATGCGGGAGGGGTGACATTCGCCAGAATCCTTCCCAATCCTTCGCAGGCACAGTCTTGAACTCCCACTCCGCGATCGCCCCATGATTGATGTCGCTCTGCCCGTATCGGCTGATTGCATTTGCGGTTCCCGAGAGGCAGACAGCCGCTTTGAAGCGATTGGTGCGGCCGATGATCCACAAAGCCAACGTTCCACCATAGCTTTCGCCGCCAACCACCATCTCGTCGCTGTTCACGGGAAAACGAGAAAGCAAATGGTCGACCCCGCTCATGATGTCGCGGTAGTCGATGTCGCCCATGCGCCCTCGATTAGCCGCGTAGAAGTCTCTTCCGTAGCCGATGCTGCCACGAAAGTTGGGTTGAAAAACTATGTAGCCCTGGTGCGCAAAGATCTGGGCCGCGGGGTTGAACCCGTCCATCACGATCACATCCGGTCCCCCATGAGGGTTGACCAGCAAAGGATAGCTGCTATCCCGATCGAATCCAGGCGGCAGCGTCACAACCGCCTCGATCTCCACACCATCGAAGCTCGGGTAACGAACCACGCGGGTTGAAGCCTGCACGGAGGTCTGTTGCTTGTGGTGCGTGCTGGTCAGCTGCTTGGCCCCCGATCCATTGTCTCCAAACCGTGAGCTGTAGAGCTCCACGGGCGAGGTGCTTGTTGTCGCAGCAAAGACGAGTAGTTCATCGGCGGCGTTTACGCTGAAGGAGTTGATCACCCTATCGGGCTCTAGAATTGTGTCGATCTCACCGTCAAGCGAAACCCTGTAGATCCCTGAGTGGACGTGGCGAGGAGTCACGAAAGCCAAACTCCGGTTGTCGACCCACTCCACACCGCGAATGGTCGGATCGAACTCTCTGGTCAGGTTGACGGTTGAGTTGGTACGAAGATTCGTGACAAACAGTCCATCGTTGGCGGCGAAGCCAACCGTACTGCCGACATAACTCACCCTGCTGCCGTCTGGCGAGAACGCAAGGTGCATGAACGACCCGGAAACCTCTGACCGATAGAGCTCTTTGCCGCGCATGTCCACAACCAGGATTTCACTCGCCGTAATGCGCTCGTAAAGATCAGAGCTCGGCGCCACGATCAAAGCGAGCCTCTCAGCATCCGGCGATACATCCAACCCGCCAATGTAGTAGTCACCGATGGCGATCTTAGTCTTGGGTGCATTGCCTGTGACGGACTGAATCCACAGCGCGGATCGTCTTGACCTCGTGCCCACGACATAGCCTCCGCCCGACGCCTTTTCCCGGCTCACCAATTCAGCATCGCGCGGCTTCTTCGCGCTGAATGCAATGCTCGATGCTCCGGCCCACTCGAAGCTCGAGATCCCTCCGGACTCCGACGTGACCTGCTGCACTCCTCCTCCGGACGCCGAGACTACGTGGACCTGCACACTTCCTGATCGCGTCGACTTGAACGCGATTCGGGAGCCGTCGGGTGACCAGCGCGGACTCCAGTCCTGCGTATCCGTAGGGGTGAGTTTCATCGTTGGCGACCCATCCGCCAGAGTTACAAAAATGCTGTAGTCCGTCCCGCCGTCCCAGCTTGACCGCGCCCCACTCTCATAAGCGATTCTCGTACCATCGGGCGAGAATCGCGGTCCCTGGACGTACGAAAGGGCGAGGTAGTCATGAACGGTGAATGTGGGCTGAGTGACATCCGCCAGCGCGAAGGAGGCCAGGAGAAGATGACACAAACTCAGAGACCACACGCGCATCCTGCGCGATCTCCTGTTCCTCGGCATGGGTCGGCCGAAAGGGCACGTCTTGCGCTGAGTTGATTCGAGTATCGGATGGATCATGTCTGGAAGGTCCTTTCGTCAGTACTGACGCCCCATACCGCCAAAGGGTGAGGCAACAAATCGAAATTCAGAATGCCGGCAACTTGACCGGCTCAGAAAGAGTATTCTCACCGAAAGATAGTGTCCAATATATCTTTCTGATCCTATTAATATATAATATGAATTAAAGATGAATCTCAGAGTCCTTGCTTACTTTCAGATAGTCGCGGAGGAGCTGCACTTCGGACGAGCCGCTCGTCGCCTCCACATGACCCAACCACCCCTCAGCATTGCGATCCGAAAGCTCGAGACCGAGTTGGGCACCAGCCTGTTTGCCAGAACCCGACGAAAGGTTGAGCTGACGGAGGCGGGCCAAGCTTTGCTCGAAGAGTCCAGAACCATTTTCAACGGGGTCGAAGCTGCAGAGAACAGAGTTCGCAGGATCGGCTGCGGCGAGGAGGGTCGACTCGCGGTCGGATACACGAGCATGGCCATCAACACCGCCCTCCCCCGAGGCATTCGCAGCTTCATCGACCAATACCCACGGATCGAGCTGGCGCTCACGCAGATGAGAACGATCCACCAACTTGAAGCGATCAGATCTGGACAACTGTCCGTAGGCCTTGCACGACCCTTCGAGCACGACCTCAGTGGAATCAGATCCGAGTTGTTCCATCGAGACCGCTATGTGCTTGTTGTCCCGGAGGGCCACCGTCTGGAAACTAAGGATGTAGTCTCGTTGCCGATGCTCGACAATGAGCCACTCATCATGTTCTCACGCGGTGATCAAGAGCCTCTCTACCGGCGGTTCCTGGAGTGCCTCGAGTCCGCCGGTCTGTCTCCCGATATCGTGCAAGAGGCCCCGACGGCGATGGCGGCCATCGCGCTTGCGGCGGCAGGAATCGGTGTGTCCTTCGTTCCCGAATCTTGGGCGGATGGGCAACGTCAAGACGTATCGTTCAGGCCACTGGATGCCGACCTTCCACCGGTGGAGATCTCCATCCTATGGAGGGCTGGCGCCGAGTCTCCTGTTCTGTCGAGTTTTCTGGGGATTCTCACGCGGTTCAGACTGACATAGCAGTTGAAGACCGAGACCGAGCCGATTCCACGCCGGCGGCGATCTGGCTCACCGAGCGTGAATGCTCTGATCAGCTCCTTGTCCGAGACCTCGTCGGGATATTCGCTCAGGCGCCGCAGCTCTCTTTCGGAGAAGATCCTTGGTTGTCGCATTTGGCGACGTTACACTATTGCAGCCTCTCTTTCGACGAAGACTCGCTACGGTGCCAGGACCAAGTGATAGCTCAACAATGAAACTGCTTAGCGCGGGTTTTTACACACTTGACACCGAAACACCTATTCGTATGAAATCAGGACCCGCTCTTGTGCAGCCTCAGCCGCAGCCAACAAAGTGCATATTTCTTCGAGCACTTCTTGGATAGGATAGGTGCCAGGTTCACCTTTCTAGTCTTAATTTGGTCCCGCCTGTAAATATTGGTCAATTGCCTCGACGAGTTGTTGTAACTCGGAGTCCTCCTTCTGTTTCACCGCTCCGCGGCGAAGCCACCTCGAGATTAAATCAGCCCGCTTTCCTGTGGCGCTCGCAAGATCCTTTACGCGAATCCGATAGCGGTCACAAGCGACGACTGCAAGTGCCAGCCTTGCCCGAACGACATTCCCGGCTCGAGAAGAACCTAATAGTTGATCGATTGGAAGGTCTGATACCTGCCCCGTTGCGTTGATGATCGCCTGCGGTCCTGATTTTGGCCGTTCAGGGTTACTTGAGCGCCCTTTGTGAATGAACGGAATACCCTCACGAAACTCAATTGGTTGATCTTTCGATTGGGCTCCAAACCTCCACCACGGCAATCGGCCTGGGATCTCACCGGCCCAGGGTTCTCCAACTCCGCCACGGAGCTTTTGAATGTATGCACGAATTGCCTCGTTGCGATCCTGCCCAAAACCCATCAGCATTTCATTGAAATCAAGCAGTGGCTGAGGGTTGTCTGTCACGAGTTCGGCATGCCCAGACCATCGCCATTCGGCTGGATCTTGAACCAGGCATGCAACAACAGGGTTCAGATGAATGTAAACGACCAGCTGATCGAAGTACCTCTGCTCTTCCACAAGCTTTGCTTTGTAGCGACTCTGCCAGGCAGGTCCTCTGACTTTCTCTCGTCGATTCAGCCACCTGGAATACTGTGACGCCAGGCTTGCCATGCTCCGCCACAACGGCCGTTCTACCGTTCTCAACAAAATGTGGAAGTGGGTTGGTAGAATCGCCCACGCGTAAATCACAAGACCGTCACGTTTCTTGATCTCTTTGAGGAGGTCCACGAACACCTGCGCCGCCTCATCCTCTTCAAGACTTCGGCCACCCCGAGCAAGTTTTTGTAAACATGGTACATCGCGCCATCGACAAGAATCCGCTGGCTCCTTGGCATCCTACTCAATCTCCTATGGGGCCAATTTTAGCACATAAAAGGTGAACCTGGCACCTATCTATGGTGTCACCCCAAACAGGTCCCTGACTTCATTATCCGCCTCGATATGACCTTCCAAAGTCCAATCAGCGTCTCAGTTTCTGGTATGGTTGACTTGGTGAGAAAAATGGAAATCACTATCCATAAATCGTACGGGTCCGGTGAGTGTGAGTGGCAGGTCCGAGGATCTAGGGAAGTCGAATTCAAGAAATTCCATACACCACATCCCAAGATCCTCGGACCTGGTACCCATTCGGTTTTGACGACCGCAAAGGGAGGCCCTCCAATCCGCAGTCGAACGATCGCTAATATCGCCGGCTCCGGCGCCTAGCATGTATACTCGAATGACTGGCAAGAATGTGCAAATCATTTAATTTCTCGATTTTCAGAGGGCGCATGAGGCAGAAGATCTTCCTTTTTGACGGAAAGAACGCTCAGGCGATTCTAGAGATGCGTGCCGCCCCAGACGAAGGCTCTTTCCGCAGTGATTTTGGGATCTTGGAACCCGGCACCGATGCAGTGCTTTCCAAACCGTGCGGGCCGAACGGGTTGGAGCGCCAGCGCGGGCGCGGCTATCGTGCCGTGCCCCTGGCCTTGGTCGCTGCACTCGGAGTGATCGCAGTCCTCGTTTCCGCGACCTCGCCGGTCCACGGACTTACGTTGGAGGAAGCGAACGACCGGTGGGCAGGAGCAGCATGCACCCTGCAGATCCCTCTGGAGTTCAAGAAGAAACCGGACAAGGATGGCTGGTTGGCCACGAGGCACATTGTCGTGCCAGGGCCCTACACGGTGCATCCGATCACCAAAAAGGTGCGCTGTTCCTCCTGCGCCAAGGGTGAGTTGCCATTCGCCTACATGCTGCGGGTTTCGGATCGAAACGCTCTGGCAGGTCTGCTACGCGGCCGAGAGATTCCGGCCGGGACCGAGTTCATCGTCCGAAGCTGGAGAGCCCTGAGCCAGGAACGGGGCTTCATTCTAGAGCTCGAGTTCCGAGATGCGCCGGTGACAGCGCGCTTTTATTTCGCAATGACTCCGAAGGACCTCAAGGAGGGAATGAACTGGGACCGTCTGGCGCAGATGGAGCAGTTCATGCGTATCCAGATCTTCCGGCTTATCGCGGCCGACGAAGGCCTGGAGACGATGATCGAGGCACCGGTCACGGCCGAGACCAGGCTCGCGGCCCCCGCTAACCCCGAGCCAGTCTCGGCGTCCGCGAACTACCGGCCGGAGGTTGAGGTCGAGTCGGTTTCGGTCAATCCGCCCAAGTTTTCGGCAGGGGCCGAGATTGAGTTCGTCGTGACCTTTACGCTTGCAGGCCTGCCGCCCGGAGCCACGTTCGAGGTCACAGTGCAGCATGAGATCTGGCAGGATCAGATTCTGATCGCCACCCTGCCCGAGCAGGTCGGCTATGCCGTCGGGATCCACACCAACTCGCGGACGGTGCGCAGCGACCCAGGGCAGAGTCCTGGTCTCTACACCCTGCGAACAACAGTCACCTTTGTGGGCATCGCCGCTACCCAATCGGCCTTGTTCATCGTCGAGTGAGCCCGGTGATGCTCGCTCAACCATCCCTGAGGGCGTTTCAGGCGAAGCGCGTTCTCGTCGTGTGGCTCCTCATCGGATTATCGTTGCTGGTTATGCCGGCTTTCGGCCAAGTGCCGGCGGAGTTGGTGCTGCCGGTTTTTCCTTCAATCCCGAACCCTGAGCTCGCAGCCGACCCGCTGCCGGCGGAGCGAATACTCGGAGACGCCGACCTCGCCTCAGCGCTCGTTTCCTCCTGTCGCAGCGATCCCGGCCTGATCGCGGTCCACGGCCTTTCGGAGGCCGATCGATTGTTGCGCTTGACGGCGGCTCTGGAACGGGGCCGCAGTGCACGACAGGCGCTGCTCGGCGCCAGGGCTGCCCTGAGACGTTCGATAGAGGAGACCCAGAAGACCAGTCTGGCCGCTGCCCTGCGTCTGGGAAATGAGAGCTTCGCGGCTTGGGGCGACGATGCGGCGCTTCTTTTCACCGCCTCGGACGCGTGGGAGCAACTCGAGACCGAAGTCGCTCGGGTATGGGAGGAGTCGTGGCCGGCGGCTGGACGATGCCCCCTGGCTGAGGAGCTGGTCGAGCGTTCAGTTGCTTTCGCTACGGTTATCGAGGAGGGCGATCTCGCCGCAGCCCTACCGGAGCGCATGGCCGTCTCTGCGATCCTCTCCGAACGTCTGGGACTCCTGGCGAGGCTTGGAGAAGAAAAGACTCAGCTGGCGATCGACACTCGCCGCGTGCTGGAAGCCCGAGAGAGGTTGCACGACGCACAGGCGAGCTGGGACACTCATTCCGAGACTGTTCTGGAGCTTCTCCAGGGCTATCGGCAGCTGCGCGGCCTTGCGGCTGCATTCTGGTCCAACGATCTCGCCGAGATTGCCGACGCCATCCGCCGCGCCGGTAGCCTTCGGGACATTCTGGTGGCGGATACGCTCATGGCGGAAGTTGTACGGGTCCGTGAGTACGCGGCCAACCGGCACCCCAGTTTCGTTGCTGCTCATCCCACCTTCCTCGACACCTCTGGCCTCGCTGCGAGCGCGCCTCGCCGAGCTGTCGCGGAGACGATCGTGGAGTCGCTGCGGCGCCAACTTCCTCTTCTGCTGGAGCTTTACAACGCTCACACTTCCCGTGAGCAGGAGATCGCCCCCCTCCTCGCGGGTAGAGAGGTCGCGGACTTCGCTCAATATGACGCACCGCTCGCTGTCGCCTGGTTTCGGCTGGCTCACTTCGTGGAACTTCTCGGCCGCTCCGACCTCTCGGAGATGGAGCGCGGTTGGGTTTGGACCCGGGTAGGGAAGCTGCGCGACCGCATTCTTACCCTCGAGCGCCTGCTGACTTCCATCGAGGAGCGCGAGATAGCCTTGCTGGACGCTGCTCTTTCAACTGCCGAGTCCGGATTCCCGGCCGCGGTCGCGAATCAGGAACGACTGATCGCCGAAATCGACACGATCAAGCTGGGGGAGTCGTCCCAGTTCAAGGCTCTGGCGAGCTATGGTGACGAAGTGGCCCAACGCGCCGTCGTCCAGTTGGAGGAGCTCGTAACTTCAGCGTCGGCTTGGCGAGAGACAAGTCGGAGCAAGGCGGCGAAAAGGGCCATCGTGGCTCTTGGCGACAGCCTCTCGCGACGTCTAGAGCGGCAGCGCCGGGGCCTCGAGTTCGGTGAACCCGTAGCCGCAATCGCTGCTTCGATGTGGGGGGTGCTGGCCGATGCTTCCTTGTCTTTCGGCCACGCTGCGGAGACCTTTCGCGCCCTGCCCTCTCTCGAGAGACTCACCGGCCAGACCGAGGACGTGAGGGCGTCTCTGCGCCACCTCGCAGACCTCGAAGATAACTATTTGGTCGATGAAGCTGTGCTCGAACTCGCTCTCGCTCTCGATCTGCCCCTGGGTCTCGACGTCACGCAGGACACGCTTCGCATCGCGATCGGCGCGGGTGAGCTCTCCTACGTGCTTCACCATCGGTCGCTCACCAGCGCCCGGTACATTCCCAGAGGACCCCAATCACCGCCTCCCGAAGGCGTCTTCGTACTTGCTTCGATGAACTCCCTTCCACGCTTCGCCACTACGCCCTTCGCGGTGCCGGCGAGTAATGGCGGAGTGCCCTTCTGGGAACAGCCGGGCACCATCCCGCCCGAGTGGCAACGCAGCCCCCTCGAACGAATTCAAGCATTCCCGAAAGCGATCAAGGACGAGGTTGCAGGCAGTTGGCCCACCTATCTCGTGGCCATCCCCCTCACCCTCTTTCCCCCAACAGCGTGGATTGGGTTGCCCGTGCTCGGAGGCACGATTCTCAAGGACGCGCTCTTCGGTTCGATCAAGGGCGTAGGCGGGGTGGTGCTCACCGACCCGCGTGACATTCGCCGCTGGAACAAGGCAGCCAGCATCACGAAAATCGCGTCCGATCTGAAAGACCTCGTCAAGAACGGCGGGAAGGCGGTCATCGGAAGGGGAACTGCCGCTGGCATGGAACCGTTCACGGATCTCGTTGCCGGGACAGGTGATTTCATCAAGTCGGGTGCCGAGCTGCTGGGTGACGACGAAGGGATCCCCTACGAGACAAGGATCAGGGTCGCTGCAGCAAAGATCAAAGAAGCCTACGAGAAGGCCAGAACCTGCACCCCGAGTGCCTGGCCTCAGATCAAGGAGCTCCTCGCCGAGGCCGCTTTGCACGATCCCCACCGCCAGGCAAGATCCTGGAGCCTGATCGGCAACCGCGTCATGATGCTCGCCCACACCTGCCCCGATAAACTCGCCGCCTTCGGCAACATCGATCCGCTGCCGACAGCACTCGCGGAGCTGGAAAGCGACATCAGGGCCTGCAACCTCAGCGAGGCGAGCCGGGAGTTTGCCGAGTTTACGAGTCAGCGTTACGTTGACGTCTCTCGTTGCCTCTGTCGCCACGATTACCTCGCCGAGGCGCGGCAGTTCGGTGGACCGATCGCGGTACTCGAGAAAGTCTCCGGTCTACTCAGCGGCGCCGAGGCCGCCTGCGAAGCCGACACAGCGATCGCTCTCGCCCAGCAGGTTCTCAACTGGGATCCGGAGCTGGCCGAATACTTCAGCTGCGCTGCCGACTATCGCCAGCGGGCTGAGGCCGTCCTGCAGTGGGCCCAGCTCTCGAAGCTTGGAGGCGACAATCTCGACGTCGCAGAGATGCTGATCGAGGAGTGCATCCTCGACGACGCACGCCAGCTGCTCGAAAGCGTGCCCAAGGCACGACGAAACTGCCCCGACCCTCTGTCGCAACGATTGGCCCAGCTCACCACACGCCTCGCTGAGCGGCACCGATCCGACGACGTGTTCGGTATTCGGCTCGGTAAGCTCGAGAGCACCCTCTCAGACTGCGATGTCGACCGAGCTCGCCCGCTGCTCGAGGAGCTCGAAGGCCTCGAGGCGTGCAGCGAGGCCCTGCTCCGGCGGCGATCCGAGCTGGCAGCCTTTTTCCACGAACTCGAGATGCGTGACACATCAGACGATGCTTTGGCATTCAACATCGAGGCGACGATCGAGCTCGCCCTTCTTTCCAGCGAGATCTGCGATTTTTCGAATGCCCGAACAGAGATCGTCCAGGCGCGGACCCAGTTCGATGTCTGGATCGCCAACCCATGTAACGCTGCCTCTGAGAAAGCGCGGACGCTTCGAGAGGCGATCGGGGCGGCGGACAGCGAGCTCGCCGCCGCCGAGTCCTTCGTCGATCGCATCATCACATTATCGAAGCGGGCCGAAGCGGCTCTGGCGTCCTGCCGCCTCGACGAGGCGGGCGACCTGGCCAGGCAGGTCATTGACATCATCACCGAGCGGCCGGATTGGGAGTGCGCGGCCTTGGCTGGGAACCCGCAGGTTCTCCTGCAGAGGGCCGGCCAGCTCTCCGCGGACGGGACCTGTAAACCGCCCAGTTCCGCCGGCAGCGGTTCGAGCAAAGGCTCTACCGGCTGGACCCCTGTCGGGAGAAGCACGACAGTGGGCAGCTCCGCCGGCCCGTCTGGAGGCGGGTCCGGACGGGTGCAGATAGGCGACTCGGAAACGTGCGCCCAGGACATGAGTTGGGCGCCGCAGAGTCAACGATTCGTCTGCACCTGTCCCGGCTACACCTTGGATTCCGACCTCGGCCGTTGTGTCAAAGGCTCGGGTTCTGTCGGCGGCTCGATCTCGAGCGCCACCGCCGCTTATGGCCGCTGCCAGTTCGGCTCCGCTTTCGCCTCCGCCCAACAAGCGGCGAGGCGGCAGCCGGATCACCCCTGGGTCGTGGCCAACCTGTCGAAGATTGAAGCCATGAAGACCCGGCAGGAGTCCACGCTCCGCTCCCTCGCCCTGGCCGGGGATGCACTGCAACGCGGCCAACCGAGTGCCGGCCTCGGCCTCGTGGAGGCGGCGGCTCGTGAAGCGCCCAGCTGCATGTCGTCCGAGATTGCGGTGGTGGCAGACCGCATTCGCGATCAGATGGCCGCAGATCGGACGCGGCGAAGTTCTGACCGGAAAGCCGCCGCGGGAGCCATCCTCGGAACCCTCGTTGGCATCCGGAATCGAGCGACGTCGGGCCACGATGATGGCTCGGGCGGGACGGGACCTTCCAGTGGCGGCGGCACATCAGGGAGCACCGGCGGTGGATCGACCGGCGGAGGAGCCGATCCAGATTCCACGGAACGGCCCTGCGTCATCGGAGTACAGAGCTTCGCCCACATGGCAGAAGGGGCATCGGTGGCTACCCTGCTGGTCTTTTCCGAGCCGACATCGCCTTCGCCCTACGCGCCAAATACTTACACTGTGTACCTGATACCGACCCGCCTGGGGAATCCCAACAATCCCCACTGCAGCAATGCCCGCACATGCCTGAAGCACGTACTTCCCACGGGCATGGCCTACCGGGTTCTGGGGGACTATCCGAGCCAGGTCCAGGCTGTGGCCGCAGCCAGGCGGCACTGTCCCAACCCAACCTCAACGCACGGACTCTAGTTCGGTCTTTTGCACCCGCGTCGCTCTCGGCATCCTCGCCCCCAGAAGAAAGCCTTAGCACATCGGCAAAGGGGTGTCTGGCACCTTTCCGATGCCCAACGGAGGGCCAGGAGAAGAGCCTGGGCCTCGGGTACGGTTTCGAGGGCTTTCTTCTGCCTGGTATCACCCCGAACAGGTTCCTGACTTCATCATCCGCCTCGATATGACCTTCCAAGGTCCTCTCAGCGTCTCAGATTCTGGTATGGTTGACTTGGCTAAAAAGAGGAAATCATTATCCATCATTTACACTGGAGTGAACCAGAACCGCGATAGGAGACTACCAGTTTGACTGGATTCGCAGGAGACTCGAGGCTACGAAACCCGCGAGGGGCGGGGCGCCAAGAATGAAGGAAGGACGGGTTGGGCGGATTCGGCTCGAAGCCCTCATTGGCGAAGGTGGCATGGGAGCGGTCTATCGAGGCTGGGACGAGAAGCTCGAACGAGCGGTGGCGGTCAAAGCAATGCGTCCGGATCGCCGCCTTCCAGCTGCAGCGAAGGCTCGATTCCTCGACGAGGCGCGCATACTCTCTCGACTCGACCATCCTCATATTTGCCGAATTTACGACTTGGTAGAAGAGGAAGAAGCGGACTACCTGATCTTGGAGCTGATCGAAGGTCGGACTTTGAGTGCCGACCTGGCTCGCGACCTGGACCACGCCGAGAAGCTTCGCATCGCCGAAGCGATCGCGGATGCCATGACAGCGGCTCATCACGACCACATCGTGCATCGAGACCTCAAACCCGACAATGTGATGTTGACCGATGAGGGAGTTGTCAAGGTCCTCGACTTCGGCCTCTCGCAGTCAGGCGAGACCATCTCAGATCGCAGAGATATACCGGCCTTCGAACACCAAGACGAGCCGCACGGGGCGAACGAAGATACCCGCC
>PJEL010001286.1_pt1 | contig 26133 bp, 14 predicted proteins | sample 1853271 | NCBI WGS metagenome assembly PJEL01 (sample SAMN08108733, study PRJNA415343) | Invertebrate metagenome, whole genome shotgun sequencing project. | host: Globobulimina | place: Sweden: Gullmar Fjord | collected 2015-08
TTCGGGGGGGAATCAGCGTCACCATTGAGGGAGAAACCTATCTTCAGGCGGCTGACCAGGCCAAAAACAATTTAATCCTGATCCATGGGGTCGCTTTATTGGGCGGAATTGTCGGCTATTCTCTATTTTGGAAATTTCGAGAAAATCAACTCTTGATTCTGGAGGAAAAAAATTATAGCATTGAAGAAAGCAACCACCGCATTATGGAGAGTATCCACTACGCCGAGCGGATTCAAGGCGCTATTTTGCCCACAACCGAAGATCTGAAAAAAAACCTCAACAATTATTTTATACTCTATAAACCCAAGGACATTGTATCAGGGGATTTCTATTGGCTTACTCAAGTTGAAGACGAAGTAATGTTCGCCGTTGCCGACTGTACTGGTCACGGGGTACCCGGTGCCCTGCTGGCGATGATTGGAGACACGCTGCTGCGGAAAATCGTAATGGAAAATGGGATTACCGACCCCGCCCAAATCCTGGAAAGATTGCATGAAGAAATTAGGTTTAAATTAAAACAAGAGGATAAAACGAAAAAAAGAGGCGAAAAAAATGACGGTATGGATATTGCTTTATGCCGACTCAACAGGCGGCATCAAAGACTGATTTTTGCCGGAGCGAACCGACCCTTGTATCATGTCAGAAATACCGAACTGAATGAAATAAAGGGAGACCGGAGATCCATCGGTGGGCGGCAAAGAAAGGCAAAAAGGACCTACTCCACCCACGAAATAAAAGTGGAAGCGGATGATATGATCTATCTTTCAAGCGACGGTATTGTGGACCATCCGAATCAAGATAACCAAAAATTCGGCTCCACCCGATTGATGGAACTTCTGCTAGACCTTTCGCAGTATGAAACCGAAAAACAACAGGAAATGTTGCTGTCCGTGTTAGAGAAGCATCAGTCGCTGGAAAAACGAAGGGATGATATGACCTTGCTCGGTATTAAAATCTAAGAAATCGTGTCTGAATACACGAGGAAACTAATAATGGAAGACTTGCTCATACAAAAAACGACATCCACTTTTGAAATAAATGGGAATGTGAAAAGTGGTATTTTAGAAATAGAAGGCAATTCTTACCCCGAAGACGTGGTTCGGTTTTTTGAGCCAATTTATGATTGGTTGGAAACATTCCTTGCTACCGGCGCTGCCAGCGACACCGCCGATGGCATATCGATCACGTTGAATTTTAGGATCAGTTATTTCAATTCGAGTTCCTCCAAATGCCTTTTTGATCTGTTGGATATGCTGGAAGAATATCACGAGGGGGGGGGAAGCGTTAAAATCAACTGGTACTACGAAGAGGATGATCCGGATATGATGACAATGGGTGAAGAGTTTTGCGAGGACTTCGACCTGGATTTAGTGTTGGTCCCCGTTTCATATAGATAAAAAGAATTGGGCTATGTCGTTTTTAACTGCACAATCAGGAAATCAAAAGGAATATATTGAGTACAAACCCGGTTTGTCCATCAAGGACATCCTGGATACCACTGAGATGCGAGTGCGTTCCGCTTGTCGCGGATACGGCGCTTGTGGTTTGTGCAAAATTAAAATCGAATCCGGTCAGGCCAGAGAACCGGAACAAATTGAAGAGCTTCATTTAAGCGATGACGAACTGGCAAAGAATATCCGGCTCGCCTGTCAGGTCAAACCGGACGAAGATATAACGGTTATTCTTGTCAGCCCAGCGGCCAAGTCTCGGTGGAGAACCGTGTATGAAAAGAAATACCAGACCGCCTATCCGCTTTCTTCACAAACGCGGTATCTATCCCCAAAGATGCCGACCCGCCCTCTGGGCGCGGCTGTGGATTTAGGCTCGACCAACATCTCTGTCGCCCTGTTTGATTTACAAAACGGGCAACAGCTTGCCAGAAGATTCGGCCCCAATCCACAAATTCGTTTTGGGGCTGATATTATCAACCGCTTAACCGCAGCCTGTCAAGCCTCGGAAAATTTAATATGGATGCAAACAGAGGTGATAGCAGCAATTGGCGAGTGCTTAATGGATATTGCCAGCCGGGAAGGAATCCCCCTGGAACAAATTGTGACCCTATCAATCGTCGGTAATACAGCCATGCTGGCCATTCTCAGCGGGCGGAACTATGCAATGCTCTTAGAACCGCAATATTGGATGCAGTATGTGGATTGCCTGCCCCAAAATAGCTCCGAGTGGCTTACGGCCTGGCGACTCCATCAGGAGGCAAGCATTACCGTTATTCGTCCCTTAGCCGGTTTCGTCGGGTCGGACCTGATAGCCGGCCTTATAACCACAGATTTGCTGGCCGAGGAAGGGTCGGCCTTGTTTCTTGATGTTGGCACAAATTCAGAAATGGCGATTTGGGATGGGAATCGTCTTCTTGTCACCTCGGCGGCAGGAGGACCGGCTTTTGAAGGCTATGGCATCAGACATGGTATGCCGGCTGAAGCCGGAGCGATTTACCGTGTACATATGGGTGATAATGGGACATGGGAAGTAAAAACCATTGCCAATCGAAAGCCGGCAGGTATATGTGGTTCGGGGCTGGTGGATATTGTCTCCATCCTGTTACAGAGCGGACAACTCAGCCAGACCGGTAGATTAGCTGTTGATCAGTTGACTTTACCCCTCAATGATGGAGACGCTATCTTTCTGACCAACAAAGATATCGATATATTTGCCAGGGCCAAGTCCGCCATTGGGGCCGGAATCGTTGCCTTGTGCAGAGAAGTTGGCATCGTTATTGGGGATCTGAAGCGGGTTTACGTTGGCGGCGCCTTTGGACGCTATTTAGATATAGAAAACGCCCAAATGGTTGGCTTACTGCCGGCGATTGACTCGAAAAAAGTGAACATTTACGGCAATACAGCCCTGACCGGCTGCACGGACCTGCTGCTCTCTGAGGAAGCTTTCGGAGCAGCCGAAAAAATCAGTCAAAAAGCGCAGATCATTAATCTCTCCGGGCGCGATGATTTTGAAGACTTGTTTTTTAAAAATCTCTATCTCAGACCGATAGAAAGCGGCTGATTATGAGTGCAGATCGATTTTCTCAAGAGTTCTATTTTAATAGCTTTATCAAGGCGGTTCAATATTTCTCTGGTATGGCCGCCGATGCGAATATTTATCAAGAAGCGATCCGGGTGATTATCAAGTTTTTCCAGGCTGATCTGGTTTTTTTCGCTGTCCGGCCGGACGGGGCGCTGAATGTTACTTATAGCCATTTTGAGAAAAAAGAAGATGAGCAAATCATTTCACCCTCTGAGGAATTTGTCGAGCAAGTTCTTGAAACAGAGTTTTTAGCATCCGAGATTATTACCTTAAAAGAAGATCGGTATGCACTGATTTTTTTGCCGATTGTCCGCTTCAATCAAACTGTGTCAGTTTTGGCAGTTGGTTATCAGGACCATAAACCTGCTTCAAAAGGGATGCTTAACGTGTATCTGGCGATAGCCGGCTTGATTAGCTCTATGTTAGAAAAACAAGTTTCCCAATACCGCTTTCAGGTCATGGCGGAAAATGTGCCGGAGGCACTGTACCGGCTGGTCGTTTCTCATGATCGGACCGCCAAATTTGAATACGTCAGTAAAGGGTCTGCCAGGGTTCTGGGCTGGTCGCCATACGTGTTGATGAACAATGCCGTCTCTTTTTTTCAGAACATCCACCTTGATGACCGGATCGCCTTATACCGCCATGCATTGAAAGCGCAAAAAGAGCAAAATCGTCTTTCCATCTCCTTTCGCTGGCAAGATGATGCGGGCAATATCAGGTACATCCTGATCAACGTGATGCCTACCTTACTGGAGGATGGGGGTTATGTTTGGGACGGCGCGGCGCAGGATATTACAGAAAGCAAATTGGCCGAACTCGAAATCCGCACGCTCAACGAAGAGTTGACGCAGCGCACGGTCGATCTGGCTCGAGCCAACATCGAGATCACAGAATTTAATTTTTCCCTGGAGAAGAAGGTCAAAGAACGCACTATAGACCTGCAGCGGACAACAGATGACCTGCATGAGACCCTGGAAGAAGTTGAGTATGCCAATCAGCAGATTATGGAGAGTATTCACTATGCAAAAAGGATACAGAGTTCGCTCTTATCGGATGTAGAACAGATCCACCGGCATCTTCCGGACAGCTTTTTTCTGTGGCAGCCCCGGGATATCGTTGGCGGCGATATCTTTATGCTGGAGTTCTGGGAAGATATGTTTTTGATTGCTGTTGTGGATTGTACCGGACACGGCGTACCCGGCGCGCTGATGACGATGCTGGTCTCTTCCGGTTTCAAGCGTATTATCATGGGTGAAGGTCTACGTGATCCCGCCCGCATCTTGCAACGCCTCAATATGATTGTCAAAACAACCCTGCGGCAAGATACCGATTATGCCCTATCTGATGATGGTCTGGATGCCGCAATTTGCCTGGTCAACCCCAAGTCGCATCGCTTAACCTTTGCCGGGGCGCGACTGCCACTGTATGTAGTCCATAACGGAGACATCAAGGTCATTAAGGGGAACAGGCAGAGCATCGGGTATAAACGTTCTAATTTGGATTTTACTTTTACCACCCATGACCTTTCGGTTCGAGAAGGGGTGGCCTTTTATCTGGCCACCGATGGTTTTAAGGATCAGACCGGGGGGCAGAAAGGGTTTTCTTTTGGGAGTAGGCGATTTGCTAAACTTTTACAAAAACACAGCGGCCAGCCCTTTGACCAACAGCAAGCAGCCTTACTGCAAGCGTTCAACGCCTATCAGGGCCATTATGAACAACGGGATGATGTGACGGTTGTGGGATTTAGAGTTTCTGATTTTAATTAGGAGAAAACAATGATCAAAAATATGTATCGCTATCGCGAAGACCTCAAAAGCCAGGGCGTGTACTTGAGTGTCACCGGTCCATTTTCACAGATTCTCATGGAAGGGATTGCCAACATGTTGAAACAGCAAATGGAACGGGACAACATCAAGAGATCCATTATGATGAATGTGTTTGGAGTTGTTGTGGAACAGGTGCAAAATATCATTCACTATTCTGCGGAGATCATTCCGGGGGACACCGTGGGAGAAAAACGTCCGGAAGTCCGTATTGGCACGCTGGTAATTGGATATGAGGACGAACATTATTTTGTTTCGAGCGGAAACATGGTTAGAAATGAAACGGTTGAGCCGCTCAAGGCAAAACTGAGCAAACTAAGCACTATGACCAGGGATGAATTAAAAAAATACTACAAAGAACAACGCAGAAAACCTACGGAACCTGGCAGTAAAGGGGCCGGGTTGGGCCTGATTGACATGACCAGGAAAGCAAGCAAACCTTTGGAGTTTGTTTTTCAAGCCGTTGATCCCCAATTCTCATTTTTTTCGATCAAAATAGTTATTTAGGGAACTGAAGAAGAGGAAACTATGGAGCATTTACACATAGAAGGCACAAGATCCTCCCCGATAATTCATTTTGATTGTGATAAGCATTTGCTGGAGATCAAGGGTGAGTCATACCCGGAAAACTCGGCTGAGTTTTACGCCCCTGTGCTGGTCTGGCTTGAGGAATATCTGGCCTCCACAGCAGATCAGCCCATGACCGCCAACCTGGAAATTATCTATGCCAATAGCAGTTCCACAAAAGTCTTGATGGATATTTTTGATATGTTGGATGAAGCGGCCAATCATGGCAAACAGATTACCGTCAATTGGTTTTACGACCCGGAAAATGAAAACGCTCTGGAAGCCGGGGAAGATTTTGAGGAAGATGTCGAATCAGTTATCTTCAATTTGGTTGAACTGGAATCATAACGATGGCCAAACGAAGCACCATTTTCAAAACAGAAGAAAAAACGCTTGAACATGCTCAAGCCATTCTGAATGACAAACAATTTCAGCACAACCTGCTGCTGGCTGAATTTTCCGCGCTCACCGCAAGCTACGAAAAGATGTACAAGCAATTCCGCCGCTTGATCAGACTCAGCGACAATCAGCAACTACGATTAAATGACCTAAATCGTGAATTGGCAGAATTGAACGCCAGCAAGGATAAATTTTTTTCAATTATCTCCCATGATTTGCGTAACTCGTTTGGGGCTGTCATAGGGCTTAGTGAAATGCTGAAATATCAGGTTGAGGAGAATGAGAGTGTAGATGAGCTTTTGTATTCGGCTCAAGCCGTGTATGAGGGCGCTACCGATCTGTATACCCTGCTGGAAAATCTCCTGACCTGGTCGCGTATCCAACGTGGCATAACGGAAGCTCATCCCGAAGATATAGAACTTGCTGAACTGACCCGGTACAGCACTGACTTATTCGCTGCACAGGCCAGCAACAAACAGGTTGATCTAAAAACTTCGGTAGCGCGGGGAATGTGGGTATCCGCAGACTACAATATGGTCAACACAGTTCTGCGCAATCTTCTTTCGAATGCCCTAAAATTCACCCCCTCCGGCGGCACGGTCAATATTTCAGCCCATCCTCACGATGAAACATTTATAGAGATTGCTGTCTCAGATACGGGCGTTGGGATTCGTTCAGAAGATATCCCCAAACTCTTTCGAATAGATGTTCAATATACTAAAATCGGCACGGACGGTGAAAAAGGAACTGGCCTGGGTTTAAATCTTTGCCAGGAGTTCGTTGAGAAAAACGGTGGAGCGATTTGGGTTGAGAGTGAAATCGGTCAAGGTACGACCTTTAAATTCACCCTGCCTCGTGTGTTGTCACCGCAGAAGTCGCCAGCACAACTTGTCTCAGAAGATCGCCCCTCGGCAGCTACGCCTGATCCAACTCAATACCGCATGTTGGTTGTTGATGATGTCCCAGTCAACCGCCAACTCCTCATCAACTTCCTGGGCCCCTTTGGTTTTCGATTTCGAGAAGCCGGCGACGGTCAGGAAGCCCTCAAAATCTGGGAAACCTGGCAGCCCCAGCTCATCTGGATGGACATTCGGATGCCGATTATGAACGGATATGAGATTGTGAAGCACATCAAAGCATCGACCAGAGGGCAAGACACTGCCATCATTGTGCTGACCTCAAGTATCTCTGAAGAAGATTATGCCACAGCCTTCGCCGCAGGATGCGATAATCTACTCCGCAAACCCTTCAAAGAAACCGAAGTGTTGGATATCATCCATCAATATCTCAGTATACGCATCTTGTATGAAACAAGCCAGGAACAAAAAGCGAAAAACATAAAGCAAGATGCAATCTTAACTCCCGCAGCCCTGACTGCACTACCGGAAGAATTGCGTGTTAGTCTATCGCAGGCGGCTATAGTCTTAGATTTTAAACGATGTCTCAGTCTTATTGGGCAAATTCGTCACTATAATGCGCCGTTGGCAGATGCGTTGATGGAGGTGGTGCAAAATTTCCGGTTCGATACACTGCAAGAATTGTTTAAAAAGATAAAATGAATTCTTTCACCGCGTTTGAAATTAAGCGTTACATCTTAAACTGATAAAAATGGATAACATTCAAGATAACCCGGCCACAGAAATAATTTTAATCATTGATGACACCCCCGCCAATTTACGCCTCTTGACAACAATGTTGCTCAATCACGGCTATCAGGCTCGTCCCTTACTCGATGGGACAAATGCCTTGAAAATGGCCCGCACTATTTCGCCCGATTTAATTTTACTTGATATCAACATGCCGCTTCTGAGCGGTTATGAGATTTGTAAACAGTTAAAGGCTGATGAAAACACCCGTGATATTCCCGTTATCTTTATCAGTGCCTTGAAGGAGACGCTGGATAAGGTAAAATCCTTTTCCGTTGGCGGGGTAGATTACATTACCAAACCATTTCAACTTGAAGAAGTTTTGGCCCGGGTGCAAACCCATTTAGCCCTGAGAAAATTACAACAACAACTTCAACAGACCAATGCTGAATTAGAAGATCGGGTGGCTAAACGCACTCGCTCTTTAATTGAAGAGCGGAATCTATTACGTACCTTGATAGACAACCTGCCGGATTACATTTATGTTAAAGACACCCAGGGTCGACATCTTATGGCCAATAATATGGTCCTACGTTCCGCCGGCGCAACAACGTTGGACGAAATTGTGGGCAAAACAGACCTTGACATCTTCCCAACGGAGGTGGCCGAACAATTTTACCGGGCTGAACAAGCAGTTATTCAATCGGGGCAACCACTCATCAACCAGGAAGATCTTGACATAGATCGGCAGACCGGGGTCAAGAGATGGCTTTCGGCCACTAAAGTTCCTTTTCGCGATAGCGAGGGTAACATCGCCGGGATTGTGGGCATGAGTCGTGACATTACCTCTTTGAAGCGGGCCGAACAAGAACGATTGCGACTGGCGACCATTGACCGGGAACTCACCCTGGCCCAAGAAATTCAATCCAGTTTACTCCCCTCACCCACACCCGCTTGGACAGACCTGGACGTTGTTTGCCATAGTACACCAGCCCGCGAAGTGGGAGGCGATCTCTACGCTTATCATGCTTTTGATAACAACGGTTTTGCCATTATGGTGGGCGATGTATCCGGCAAAGGCATACCAGCGGCTTTATTTATGGCTCTAAGCCTGGCCTCATTTCAAGCAATTATTGAGCAGGACCTGCCCCCAGCCAAACTACTGGCCCACCTGGATCGGGCGATTGTGCCCTACACACGCACCACCCATCAAAATTGTGCTATGGTGTATGCAAAAATCATCCCCCCCACTACGGAAGGCCAAGAGGGGAGTATGCGGGTGGTCAATTCCGCTTGTATTGCCCCCATTATTCGGCGGACTGATGGTTTGGTGGAGTGGGTCGAAGTTGGCGGGATGCCACTGGGGATCGGTTTGGGGGCACAATCAGGCTATCAGGAAGTAAGCCTGCCTATGGCAAGGGGTGATATAGTTATCCTGACCAGCGACGGTGTAGTTGAAGCCAAAAATACAGCGGGTGAACTATTTGGCTTCGAACGGTTAGAGCAAGCGATTGCCACCGGACCAACCACTGATGCCAGAACGATGTTGGACCATTTGAAAGCTAAAGTAGCCGCCTTCGTCGGTGAAACCGAACCACACGATGATATGACAATGGTGGTGACAAAAATATAAACTTCCCTCTAAAATACAGCAGCGAATTGATTTATCAACTCTTATGGAAAATTAGGCTTATTCGCCTAAAACCATAATAAAGATTATAATTCATCTTCAAAGAGCGCAAAATTATTTGCGCTCTCTCTTTTTAAAGGGTATATCATGAAAACCACCAAGTTTTTCTATGGCTGGACTATCGTCGGGGCCTCTTTCATCAGTTTGGCCGTTGTTTTTGGTGTGCGCTTATCCTTCCAAATTTTCTTTGTAGCCCTCGTTGATGATTTTGGCTGGAGTCGGGCCAGCACAGCAGGTATTTTCTCCATAAGTATGCTCGTTTTTGCCCTGACTGCCATACCTTTTGGCTGGTTATTGGATCGCTTTGGTCCCCGTATTTTGTTTTCAATTGGGACCTTATTTATGGCCGGCGGGGTGCTTGTAAGCGGCTGGATTTCTGCCCAATGGCAACTTTACTTTTGGTATGGCGGCATTGCCTCGCTGGGCATCACCATTTTAGGCCTCTCAAACTATGCCACCTTAATCGCTCGTTGGTTTCGACGACAGCGTGGCACAGCGATGGGACTGGCTTTTGCTGGTACAGGAATTGGTACTTTGCTCATCATCCCCCTAACCGAGCGTTGGATTACCGCTTGGGGCTGGCGCATGGCTATGGCTGGACAGGCTCTATTGTTGATAGCTTTAGTGCTACCGCTGAGTTTTTTTATTTTACGCTTGCGTCCATCCGAATTGGGGTTATATCCTGACGGAGTTATCTCTAATCTTTCTTTAGTTGGAGTCAAGCAAAAATTACCATTGCCTAAAACCCATAACTGGTCATTAGTCCAGGCAATTCATACCCCTGCTTTTTGGCTGTTGTTGCTCGCCTCCTTTGGCGGACTTTTCTCCTTACGGATGTTAACCTTACACCAGGTTGCCGCTGCTGTTGATGTTGGTTTTGACCGTTTCTTTGTAGCCACAGTTATGGGTTTTTCGGGTGGGGTTGTTGTGTTGGCTTTTATTGGCTGGGGTATCATAGCTGACCATTTAGGTCGCCGCCGAACCTTTGTGCTGAGTTCAATAACCATGGCTGGCGCTATTTTTACCTTACTTCTTATTGATAACTCATCACAAACAGGGTTGCTCTACCTTTATGCTTTGCTTATTGGCTTGGGAGAGGGGTCACGTAGTTCATTGTTAACAACGCTTATGAATGACACCTTTCCCGGCGATAATGTGGGTCGAATTAATGGCTTTGTGGGCATGGCTTTTGGTGTTGGTGCGGCCCTTGGTTCCTGGTTAGCCGGATATTTATTTGACCTCACAGGTAGTTATGCCTCGGCTTTATGGGTCTCATTGGGGGTGACAGGCCTATCGGTTGTATGTGTGCTTTTAGCCGCTCGACCTCAATTTATGAAGCAAATGCCTTGATTATTTGATCTTGTATCGTGTGTTATTTCTTGTCTGTCTGAGTTTGAGAATTAAAGAGGAAACAATTTTGTACCTCACAAAGCTTAAAGATGATTTTTAGCTCCCGGATGAACACAGATATTTTTTGTTGGCTCTATATGGGTTTCAAGGAGCGAAATTTAGGCTTAGAGTTTGGGCATCTTGACCTGATAGTGCTAAAATGTAAAAGAGCTTGTTATTTCTTTTGACTCACCCCTAAGAGATGCCAAAAGGATTATACATATGGCAAAACAAAAAACGGGAAAGAATACCGATAGTACACTAAAAAAGACTACTACCAATAATGTTTTGAAAGCGTTATACACAGATCAATGGTTTGGATTTTTAGATTTGGTGTTACTGATAATAACCCTTCTCCTCCCCTTCGGCGAGGCGGAAGTACTTCTTATTTTTATCTTTTTTTTCTTGACCTTGGGGGCCTTTTATTGGGAGCTCCGCGCTTTTGTCTTGCGGTCGGGCTTTTGGGTGGCGGTGGCCACAGTGACAGTTCTTACTTTACTGTATTCCGATGAACATTTTACCGAGGAACTTGTCGAGATTGTCGTACTCAGTGGCATCTTGGCTTCGGTCTATATCATTGCCAGCCAGCGCAAGCGAGCAGAGGAGGCGCTGCGAGAGGCTAACGAAGAGTTGGAAAACCGGGTCGTGGAGCGTACTGCTGAGTTGACCAGAGTCAATGTCGAACTTGTTCATGAAATTACTGAGCGCAAGCAGACGGAGAAGACGCTGCGAAAACTCTCCAGCGTGGTCGAACAAACAGCAGACAATGTGCTTATCACTAATAAAGGTGGGGTTATTGAATACGTCAACCCCGCCTTTGAGAAAAATACAGGTTATATGAAGGAGGAGGCAATTGGTCAGACACCACGAATACTCAAATCGGGTCAACAAGGCCCAAGGTTTTATGAGGAATTCTGGGAAACGATTCTCTCCGGCCGGGTTCACCGTGGGGTAGTCATTAACAAGAAGAAGGGTGGGGAGTTGTATTATGAAGAGCACACCATCACGCCCATCAGGGACATACCCGGAAACATCATCCATTTTGTCTCAACCGGCAAAGACATCACCAAGCGCAAGCGGGCGGAAGATGAACGAGAACGCTTGCTGGTAACTGAACGTGAGCAGCGCCTGCTGGCCGAAACCCTGGGCGAAGTGTTTCTGGCCCTCACGGCGCAAACCAGTCACGAGACGGTCTTAGATGAAATTTTGCACCAGTTACAGCGCATTGTCTCTCACAGCGCGGCCAATATTATGCTACTAAAGGACGATGCCCTACACATCGTCCGTTATCAGGGTTATCAAGACTTTAGCAGTGAGGATTTGGTTTTTGGTCTGGAGCAATCGTTGGCCGACTTTCCACTGGATGCCGAGGTCATTCGATTCCGCCAACCGCTGGTTATTCCCGATACCGACCAAAACCCACACTGGGTAACTATACCTGAGTCGGCTTGGATTAAGTCTTTTGTGGCTGTGCCGATTTGTCTGCACAATCATGTTCTGGGATTGCTACGGTTAGACAGTGACATTGTTAATAAATTCTCCACCCAAGACATCGAACGCCTACAGCCTCTAGCCAATGCCGCCGCCATTGCCCTGGAAAATGCCCGACTATATGATCAAGCACGTCGGGAGATTGCCGAACGGAAACAAGCAGAGAAAGAATTACGCCGGGTTGCAGCCAGGAACCAAGCTATTCTGAAGGCTATTCCTGACTCGATTTTTCAGTTTGGTCGTGATGGTCGACTTTTAAACTACAAGGTTCAGGATAGCAATTCACCACAAGGATTAATAGGGGCTATGACCATTGGCAAAGATTTGAGCGAGATGTTACCACCTGATTTGGCCGATTTGACCCTGCAATACATTGGCAAAACACTTGATACCGGCAAAACACAAATTTTTGACTATCAACTCCCCCTACCACAAGCCCCCCGAGATTTTGAGGCGCAGTTGGCTGTCAGCGGCCCAAACGAGATTCTGGCCATTGTGCGTGACGTCACCAAGCGCAAAGCTCAAGCAGTTGCCCTGGAAAAGGAACGGATCCGCATTGCTCGCGATTTACACGATTCACTTGGACAAAATCTCGGCTATTTGCGTTTTAAACTGGATGAATTTACAATCAGCAATACTCTGCTCGATAGGGAAAGAATCCGACAAGAATTGGTGCAGATGCGCGATGTGGCTAATGAGGCCTATGAATTGGTGCGAAACATACTGGCCGCTATCCGCCCCTCCAACTCAGCCGATCTGGCCACAGCTTTGCTTGCCCAGACCAGGTTAATAGGTAACCGGGCTCGCTTCAAGGTAAAATTGACCGTTGAAGGCCAGGTTCGCTTCCTATCTCCTGTCATCCAACAGCAGGTTCTCTACATTTGTCAAGAAGCCTTGATCAACGTGGAAAAGCACGCCAACGCGCTGCAGGTTGATATCAATCTGCAGTGGACAGAGGATACCTTGACCATTGACCTCTCCGACGATGGCCGTGGTTTTGAAACAAAGGTTCCCCAACCCGACGGACACTTTGGTTTGACGATTATGCAAGAGCGTGCAGAAGAGATAAAGGGATTACTCTCAATTACATCGAACCCTGGTTCCGGTACAGAACTAACCCTACGACTTCCCCTTACTCTCATCTCTCAGCCTTCAACTGCATAAGTATCAGCTACCAACAGAGCACAGAAAAATATCAGGGTTTTGAATTTACTACATCTGAGCTTGAAACTTATGACAAAGCTTGTTAGATTGAATATTTGGTGAAGGCATTGCCAATTTCTCAGCATTTTGTGATGTTTTTATTTAGCCTTGAATTGGGTCAAAAAAATGACTTTCCATAGTCCAAAATCGCCGTTTTTTATGTCAACTATAGGCCCAAATAATACTAAAAATTTGTACAACTTGCGACAATGCCCTAAAATATATATGAAGTGTCTTTAGATCAAATCCTCGTTATTATGTCAATACCAAAGTGGATGTAGATTAATAGCAACAAAACTCAGGGCGCTGGGGGACAGTTAATGAAAAAAATATTGCTTGTTGATGACCACGTTCTCTTCAGAGAAGGCTTAGCAGGACTCCTTAATGCTCAACCAGATTTCGATGTGGTGGGTCAGGCCAGTTCTGTGCGCCAAGCAATTACCATGGTTCGTGATCTGCAACCTGATTTGGTGCTGATGGATTTTGGTTTGCCCGACGGTACCGGACTGGATGCCACACAGGTTATTCTAGCTGAATGGACAGAAACCGATATTGTGTTCCTGACTGTGCATGAAGAAGATGATCGTTTATTTGCAGCTATTCGCAGTGGCGCTAAGGGATATCTTCTCAAAAATGTACCGATTGCCAAGTTGTTAGCGTTTTTGCGGGGCATAGAGTATGGTGAAGCAGCCATCACCGGCGAGATGACGAGCCGCATTCTGGATGAGTTTGCCCGCATTAAGCCCTCGCATGAGTCCGACCAGGTTGAGCCAGGCGAGCTAACCCTACGAGAGTTGGAAGTACTCCAAGAAGTGGCCACAGGCGCCACCAACCGCGAGATAGCTAACCGCCTTACCATTGCCGAAAACACAGTCAAAAATCACGTGCGTAACATTCTGGCCAAGCTTGAGCTTAAAAATCGCCGGGAGGTGGCCAGCTTCGCCTTCGGCCATGGATTGATAAAACCCCCATAAAATCACCCGCCATCTAATACTATACAGTGAACTCCCTACGATAAATGAGCCTTTTATTATAAAGTATTAGGTTCCCCCTCACTCAAAGGACTATAAAAATATAGTCCTTTAAGAACTATGTCAGATAGCCCAAAACAGGACTAATGTACTAACCCCACGCTTAAAGGACTATAAAAATATAGTCCTTTTTTGTGCTGTGCGGGTAGTGCAGAACTATAGATACTTCACAAATATCCCCTTATAATTTAGTAGAGTATATTTCTTCATATGTAGAAATGTATTTTGCCGGCAATTAGACCCACCATATTTCCACGTGCATCCTTACCAACACAATAGACATTATAGGAATTTAATTCAGTTGCTGTTTGAATCGCTGAAAGAAAATCGGTGAAATCAGCCTAAATCAGTAATTCAGCGATTCGATTTTTGGCAAGAAGGAATAATTCGGCCTACGATCTAAATTTATTGACATAACTTAAATCTCTATAAAGTTTAATTGTGGACAACCAGGAGTCAAACCGATAATGATTATCAATATTAATGAGGTGCTACTACGCCAGCGGTGGTTAGCCATAGCTCTAATAGCGTTGACTGTTGTGATTATCAAAATAGTGGAGCGTCGACCTGACAGACTCAGCGATCTTGATCCTTATTTTCTGGGTAACATCTTGATCTTTGGGGTGGCCTTTCCTTTGGCTATTGGAATTTTACTTGACGTGTTGGTTCGCACCAACTCGAAGCTAGCTCATATGACGAACGCCTTGAATAACAACTCAAGAGATAAAGTGGGACAGCGGGTGCTTATTGTTGAGAATGGCCTATTGCTGGGCGCAGGGATTAAAAATCTGTTAAGCCGCGAGGCCGACCTGGATTTAGTTGGCCTGACTCCCAGCAACGAAGCTGAACTAATCAAGAATATCAAGCTCTTCAAACCTGAGGTGGTTATCTTGGATGAAGCTACGTACCTGACCAACGCAATCAGGCTATTGGCTCTTCTTAAGAATTATCCTGAATTGCGCTTGGTAGTAGTAAATACAAATAACAATCTGATGTATGTATACGATAAACAGAAGCGTCTGGTCAGTCAGGCCACTGATCTGGTCAATGTTATTCGACGCTGTTAACCCATAGCTTTTTCAGAAAGAAAACTTAATTTTACCACAGTCAACATAGGGATCTTACCGGGAGGGTAGAAGTGAAAATCAAGCATTTATGGATAGCTGTAATTATAGTTCTGGCACTGAGTATCGTGCCAGGCAGTTTTATTAACGCGGCCCCATTGGCAGTCAATGTATCCATCAGTGGCTGCATTTATGAAGGGGTCACGGATGCAAGCGGAAATCCGAAATTTGGTGTTGATGCTTCGCCCCTTACCGGCGCCACGGTCATGGTTCAAAACCAGCACTCCGGCGGCGCCTTTATTGCCTATGGGACCACGGGTCTCGGCGCAGGAGGTAATTGTTGGACGGCTTCGGTACCTGATAATGGTGATTACGTGATTATGTTTAACGCCCCTGACCACGACCTGACCAGCCGTGAAGTCACAATAGACTCCTCTGGAGGAGTAACCCATCCCAAGCGAGATGCGACCGGGGCGTACATATCGACCAGCCTGACTGATATAGACGCTTACTTGCCGCCCCTTTACGACCTGGACGGCGGAGGCACGCTGAACGATCTGCCCCGAGCCGCTCTGCTGGTTTATGCCTTCTACGACAACTACGTCAACGGTGAACCGGATGATTATCCTGAGGATATACACCTTAATGGTGTGACCTGGACGGTATGTCCTGAGGATGATTATCCCGGCGGTTCGGGTTGCCAGAGCGGTACAACCGGCTCACAATCCTCAATCACCGCTACAGACGGCACCCCAGTATGTAACAACGCCACTGACCCTGGCTCATGTGATGGTTTATATTACTTCACCAACCTGCCGCCGGGTGAGGTAATTGCTACTTCCACCCCAGACCAGGTGCATTTGTACCCTCAACGGTCTCAACTTGACAAATTGAACATTACTGCCAGTACGGAATTCTACCTCAACTACACTGAAGAGGGCGGGCCAGTTTGGGATCCGAAGCTCTACCCCGGCGACTCCGGTACGGAAGGCGGCGCTTTTCTCATCTGGCATAGCTACGTGGCCAAACTGGGCCAGTTTGGTGATCCCACCAATCCTAATCCCTTCAATCCCGGCCTCGTGGGCAGTATCAGCGGTTTGATGCTCGACGCCGACGGCAATGACCCTGCAGAGCCCTTTCCTATCCCCGGCCCTCCGGGCGTCTCACCCAATCTAAGGGTACCCGAGGGCTTGATCATCCTCTATACAAACGACGAATTACTACTAACCGAACCTGTGGCCACCACAGAGGCCGATCCGTTAACGGGGGCCTATTCATTTGTTAACGTCCCCCCCGGCCGGTACAAAATGATGAACATGGACGTCCCCCTTGATTATGTATGGACCCAAAATCAGGTAACTGTGCTGCCGGACATGAATACATTAGTTAGTCCATGGGCGCCGCGCTTCTTTGGCCGGGGCCAGGGCTGCGTGATAGATGCCTCGACAGGTCTACCTATGTCTGGAATGCAAGTGAATCTGCGGTATAAGAGCGGCAGCATCAAGCAAACAGAGACCACCGGCACCGCTCCTTCACCACTGCCCGCACCTAGCGGTGATGGCTTTACCTATCCAACTGCCTGTGCTGGTGGCTGGTATAACTTCGACGATATGCCGGAAATTGAGGTTGAGGGCCATGTGGATGTCGAGCTACCGCCCAACTATCGCGGGGCAATGATAACGGACACATTCACTTACAACAATGATCCTTCCCTTCCCCCCACCCCCACCAGCTCCTATACCATAACCCACAATGCTATGAACCGGCACATCGCCTGGTTAACGGCCAACTACCGGGCCGACCTCTACTTGGAACCTATTCCCGCCACTGAAGGCGATATTCGGGGGTGGGTCTTTAACGACCATTTCTCCAGAGGCACTTGGGTTGGCGATGGCCTTTATGATGAACACGAGGAAAGAACGCTGCACGGCGTGACAGTTGAGCTGTACGATGCCACCGGAACGACCCTGCTCGATACCACCACCACCGGAAACTTCAGCAAACCAGAGACCGCAAAGCAGGGGTATCAGCAGCCCTACACTATGCCCCCCAATGAATTGGGCGGGGTTTTTGTCGGCCCGATGATTGGTTTTTATGAGTTTAGGGGCTTGGCGCCGGGTGATTATGTAGTGAAGGTCTATCCGTCGGCGCTAGGCAAGGGGCTGGAAGGTTTCTCCGCTTCGCCACTAGGTACAGATGTATTTTCCGCAACGGTTGTCAGCGCCTTAGCTACTGAACACGACTTCGGCGTTAACACCAGGCCAGACCCATCATCACTGGCTGGAGTACCCTTGGCCGGCGAAATCGAAGGCGGTGTCTTTGACGATCTCAATATTGATAACAACCCTACCAGTCTTCTATTCATGGAAAAGGCGGGCGTTCCCGGAACTCCGATTGGGGTTTACGATCACCTTGGCTACCTGATGGGCGCCGGATACATGGGTGATCCCTATTGCAACCCCTGGAACAACGCTGCCCACCCCCCCGCCGATTATCCAGGTGATCCGTACTCGTGTTCATCAACAACAAACACTACCCAAAAACCCGAAATGGAAAGGCGTTTTGCCCCAGGCGTTCACATTTACTATGGCAACGATCCTGCCTTTCCTGGCTATAACCCCAACTACCTGCCGCTGGTTTTGCCCTATACCTTCGGCCAAGGAAAATACAAGTTCGAGGCAGACTGGTCGCTTGTTCCGGTAGCTTTCGGGGGGATACCGCTGGCGGGCAACCCCCCGGTTTTACCTGCTAACGGGCCTGTCATTAACGCTGCGGCTGTTGGGGGGAGCTACATGATCACAGGTGCCAATTTTGGCCCCGAACAGGGTTACTCGACCGTCAGCCTGGGTGGACGGGAACTTGAGGTGATCTCGTGGTCGGATACCGAGATCCACGTGGAGGAAGACCCGAGTCCGATGAGCGATCTAATCCTGGTGACGACGACCGCGGGGCCCTCCAACGTTGTCTCCGTCAGTGGCATTGCTTACACCCCCGGCCCGAATACGGTGTTTGTGGATGCCAGCCACCCGGGTCCGGGAGACGGCAGCCAGGCCAATCCGTACCCTACCATCACCGAAGCCCTGAATAACCTGCCCTCCGGCACTCCGAGGATTGTGCGGGTTGCCGCCGGAACCTACAACGAACGGATACAGATCACAGAAAATGATGTCTATCTCATCGGTGCCGGGCCCCTTGAAACAACTATCAATGGACTTAGTCCGCTATCTGTAACGGCCCAAGGCTTCAGCAACGGCGGTGGACCGGTCATCTTTATCGGAGCGGGTGGTGAAACCGGTAACGTAGACAACATCATGATCAACGGCTTCACCATCACCGGCGGTACGGTCAATAAAGACGACATCGGCGCGGGCATCTTTGGCGACTATGGCAACACCAACATAGACATCAACAACAACCATATCGTCCAAAACGGTGGCTACTACGGCGGCGGCATCTGGCTGCACTATTCCAACCACAATGTAAAGATCTGGTCGAACACCATCGCCGAGAACGGTAACTTCGGCGGCTACGGTGGCGGCATCAGCGTTAACGACGAGCCTGAATACGGTGAGGAACATAGCGAACCGGAACATGTCTGGGATGACCATTGCCCGCCCACCTGTGTTCCTACGGGCGTCTATGAAATCTACAATAACCACATCCACCATAACTACTCACCTGATTATGGTGGGGGAATCTCCCTCTATGAGATCAAAGACCATCTGAAAATCTTCGGAAACCTGATCGAGAAGAACAAATCTGAGGATCACGGCGGCGGTATGTTCTTTGAAGACACCGGCCCCATCGACATCCACCACAACAAGTTCCTGCGCAACCTCTGCTACGATGATGGCGGCGCTATCAGCTTCGAAGACGTGGGTGACGACATTGCCCTGATCAAGATTTACAACAACCTGTTTGCCGAAAACGTTGCCGATGATAGGGGCGAAAACCATGCTCGTGGCGGGGCCCTGGCCTTTGATGATACCTTCTATGTGGAACTCTACAACAACACTATCGTCAATAACATTGTCGCCGGCAGCTACAATCCGGCCGGCGGCGGCATCGACAGCGAGCGACATGGCCATGAGTACAACGGCAGCGAGCCATTGGGTCGAGACATAGTCCCTGGCTACAGTGACCCCAAAATCTATAACAACATCATCTGGGGCAACATGCGCTTGCATTATGATCAGCCGGGGGGAGCCGCCGAGGAAGAGAATGTAGATTATACCTGGGGCATAAATTACCAATGGTTCCCAGATAACCTACATGTGGACAATCCGGCCGAACAGGACTCGTGGCTTTCTCACGGCAATTCAGAAAGCCTTACATACGTTGAATACAATGTCATCTCTGATGGAGAGTATGCTAGCCGTCTTGGCAATGTTAGCGCCGGTAATCCTGAATTTATGGCGCTGTCACCCTCTGACTGGTATTTGGACCTGGGGAACGCCCCTATGGGTGATTGGCATATAAAGAATGGATCCAACGCAATTGACCAAGCTCCTGTAGACGATGCGCCTAAAGATGATCTGGACGAGCATCCTCGTAACCCTTACCAAGCTATGGTCGATATGGGCGCCTATGAGTTCCAATGGAACAACCCAGGCAGCCTCATCATTGTTAAAGATGCTAACCCTGCCGATGGCACAAACTTCTCCTTTGGGGGGCATCTGGGCAGCTTTAGCCTGGACGATGCGACTCTCGATGACGGCGATAGCATTACCGACACTATTACCTATATGGGCTTGGCCCCCGATAAGACCTACATGATTACAGAGACGATGCTCTCTGACTGGTATTTGCCCAGTGTAAGCTGTGGAGGCAGCTCCGGTTTGATCACGTTGATCTCGGATACTAACGATAGCCTAATTGGCGTAGCCGTGCCTCTGCAACAAAATGACGTTGTCACCTGCACCTTCACCAACGAACTCAAGCCGGCCCTGACCGTAACAAAGGTAGTGATCCCCGATACTGACAGCGGCCTGTTCAATCTCCAGATCGATGGCAGCAACGTGGTGACTAACGTCAGTAACGGCGGTAGCACCGGGGCTGTGCTGGTCAACGGTGGTAGCCACACCATCACCGAGACAGCAGGCACCGGCACTGACCTGACCAATTATGACACTATCATTGGCGGTGACTGTGACGCTGACGGCAACATCACTCTGGCCTCTAACCAGGACGCCACCTGTGTCATCACCAACACTCGCAAACCGACCCTGACCGTGATCAAGGTGTTGACGCCTAGCACTGACGACGGCAGATTCAGCCTTTGGATTGATGGTAGCGACGTGGTGACTAACGTCGGTGACAGCGGCAGCACCGGGGCTGTGGAGGTCAGCATTGGTAGTCACACCATCAGCGAGACGGCCATCACCGGCACAAATCTGACCAGCTACGACGCCGTCATTGGCGGCGATTGCGACACCGATGGCAACATTACCTTGACCGCTGGCAAAAACGCCACCTGCGTCATCACCAACACTCGCAAACCAACCCTGACCGTGACCAAGGTGTTGCTCCCCGATACTGACAACGGCAGGTTCAACCTCTGGATTGATGGTAGCGACGTGGTGACTAACGTCGGTGACGGCGGCAACACCGGAGCTGTGATGGTCAGCATTGGTAGTCACACCATCAACGAGACGGCCATCACCGGCACAAATCTGACCGGCTACGAAACCGTCATTGGTGGCGATTGCGACACCGATGGCAACATTACCTTGACCGCTGGCGAAAACGCCACCTGCGTCATCACCAACACTCGCAAACCAACCCTGACCGTGACCAAGGTGTTGCTCCCCGATACTGACAACGGCTTGTTCAATCTTCAGATTGACAGCAGCGACGTAGTGACCGACGTCGGTAATGACGGCAGCACCGGAGCCGTAATGGTCAGCGTTGGCAGCCACACGATCAGCGAGACAGCAAGCATCGGCGCAGACCTGACCAACTACGAAACCGTCATTGGCGGCGACTGTAACGCCGACGGCAGCGTCACTCTGGACGTAGGCGAAAACGCCACCTGCGTCATCACTAACACCCGCAAACCTACCCTGACGGTGATTAAACACGTGGTCAATGACGACGGTGGGACGGCCCAGATCAGCGATTTCACCCTCTATATTTCCGATACCGTGGTGACCAACAGCGACGTAAATACCCTTGAAGTGGGTGTGGAGTATGTGGTCAGAGAAGACAACAACTTGTCCGGCTACGCCGCCTCGGTTTGGGGCGGTGACTGTGCCACCGATGGTGCTATCACCCTGATCCCGGGCCTGAACGCCACCTGCGTCATCACTAACGACGACATCGCCCCGACGATCACCCTCATCAAAGAGGTCATCAACGACAACGGTGGCAGTGCCAGCGCAACTGACTTTGGCTTGAGTGTGGGCGGTAACCCGGTCGACTCCGGTGATACCGTTGCAGTCAAGGCCAACAGCGCCATCAGCCTAACGGAAGCTGGCTTGGCCGGTTACAACTTCGTCGGCATCAGCGGCGACGCCAAGTGCCCGGCGGCTCTGGGTGGTACAGTGACTCTTGATGAAGGTGAAAACGTCACCTGCGTCATTACTAACGACGACATCGCCCCGACGATCACCCTCATCAAAGAGGTCATCAACGACAACGGTGGCAGTGCCAGCGCAAATGACTTTGGCTTGAGTGTGGGCGGCAACCCGGTCAATTCCGGTGATACCGTTGCAGTCAAGGCCAACAGCGCTATCAGCCTAACGGAAGCTGGCTTGGCCGGCTACGCCTTCGTCGGCATTAGCGGCGATACCAAGTGCCCGGCGGCTCTGGACGGCACAATCACCCTCGATGAGGGAGAAGACATCACCTGCACCATCACCAACGACGACATTGTCCCGACCTTGACCGTGGTCAAAGAGGTGGTCAATGATAACGGTGGCACGGCTCTGGTCAGCGACTTCACCCTCTACATTTCCGACACCGTAGTGACCAGCGGCAAAGTGAATACCCTTACAGCGGGTATAGAGTACGTCGTCAGCGAAGACAACCTGCCCGGCTACGCTGCCCCCGACTGGGGTGGCGACTGTGCCGCCGATGGTACGATCACCCTGATCCCAGGCCAGGACGCCACCTGCACCATCACCAACACGGATATTGCCCCAACTTTGACCGTAATCAAAAAGGTGGTACCCGCCGGTGACGACGGCAAGTTCGATCTGTTGATCGACGGCAACGTCGAGGCGAGTGGCGTGGGCGACGGCGGCAGCGCCGGGCCTGTGGCGCTCAACGCCGGCCCCCACACTGTGTCTGAGCTACTGAACGCCGACCCAACCATTGTGGCGGTAAGCACTGCAAACCTGGCAGACTACTATGAAAGCGTCATTGGCAGCGATTGTGCCGCCGATGGAACCATCGACCTGAAACCGGGCGACAATGCCACCTGCATCATCACCAACACCCGCAAGCCGCTCATTGGCAGTTCACCGCCGATCACCAGTGTCTTCGAGAACAATCCCTACTCCTATACCGTGGTTGCTAACAGTTTGATAAACTTCACTGCCGGCAACGTGAGCGCTGCCGGAAACGCGCTGACCATCATCGCACCAACTTTGCCCGCTTGGCTGACCCTGACCGACCATGGCAACGGCACCGCCACCCTCAGCGGCACACCGGGGAGCGATGACGTGGGCAACCACCTGGTTGTGATAGAGGTCACGGACGGCTTTGCCACCGGTACTCAAACTTTCACCATCACCGTTAAACTACTGAATTACTACTATTTCCCGATAATGATGAAGGGCTTTGCGCCTTGATCTGAAAGAAAATGATAGGTAAAAAAATGAGCACTATATTCAAAAACGTCATCAGTAGTTCTTTGAATTCCCGGCAAACAAGGTGGTGGTTTGGTCTTTTAGATTTGGTGTTACTGGTAACAACCCTTCTCCTCCCCTTCGGCGAGGCAGAAGTACTTCTTATCTTTATCTTTTTCTTCTTGGCCTTGGGGGCTTTTTTTTGGGAGCTCCGCGCCTTTGTCTTGCGATCTGGCTTTTGGGTGGCGGTGACCACAGCGGCAGTCCTTATTTTACTGCGTTCCGATGAACATTTTGCCGAGGAGGTTATCGAGATCGTTGTGCTCAGTGGCATCTTGGTTTTGGTCTATATCATTGCCAGCCAGCGCAAGCGGGCAGAGGAAGCGCTGCGAGACACTAATCAAGACCTGGAAAATCGGGTTGCGGAACGTATGACTGCATTGACCAGATTAAACGACGAGCTTGTTCAAGAGATCATCGAACGCGAACAGACGGAGACAACGTTGCGCAAAAGCGAGGAGCAACTTCGCAAGTTGTCCCGCGCTGTCGAACAAAGCCCAAGCATTGTGATAATTACCAATACCAAGGGCAAGATTGAATATGTCAATCCCAAATTCAGCCGGGCAACCGGCTACACTCTCGAAGATGTCATTGGAAAGACACCGCGCATCTTAAAGTCGGGCGAGACCCCCACCCAAGAATATAAGCGGTTGTGGAAGGTAATTACCTCCGGCGGCGAATGGCGGGGGGAATTTCATAACCGGAAAAAGAACGGCGAATTCTACTGGGTGTTCACCTCCATTTCGCCCATCAGAGACCCGGCCGGAAACATTACCCATTTTCTGGCAGTTCAGGAAGACATCAGCGAACGTAAGCTGGCGGAAGAAGCCCTGCAAAAATCAGAAGCAAACTTAAAGGCCATTTTTGATAATACGTTGCAAGCTTTTGTGTTGGTTGATAGAAAATGTAGAGTTCAGGCTTTTAATAAAACAGCCGGGGAGGGAATTAAGTTGGTTTTAAAAAAGGAAATAAAAGAGGGTGATTCAGCTTGCGATTTTGTACCTGAAGGGGGAACAGAGCGATTTTATGAGGATTTTAAAAAAGTTTTAAGGGGTGGCTCTGTTAGCAGAGAAGAAAATGTAAGAGTTAACGGTAGCGACAATTGGTTTGAATTTAATTGTGATCCGGTTCTGGCAGATAATGGTCGAGTAATTGGTGTTTGTTTCAGCGCCATAGATATTGATGAACGTAAAAAGGCTGCTGTGGCCCTGGCAGAAAGTGAAGCGCGCCTGCTGGCAGAAATGCGGAGCGCGTTGGCCGTTACCCGGGCCTTGGTTAGCGAGATGAACGTCAATAATCTAATGAATTTTATTATGGCTCAGGCCGAGGACTTGACGCAACCTGATGGGGTAGCTGTTTTACTGCTGAGTGATGATGGCCAACAACTTGAAGTGGCTTCATCCGGTGAATCGGGGATACGACTGAAAACAGGTTCGCAAATACCAATTCAGGGGTCATTGGCGGGGTTGGCTGTCTCCACGCTACAAGTTCAAATTAGCAATCACGCCTTGGATGATGAACGGACCGTACCTATTCGGGAACTCTTGCAGCCTGTTAAAGTCCATTCACTCCTGTGTGCCCCCTTAGAGGTTCAGGGCAAGAGTCTGGGCGTGCTGCTGATCTGGAGTAGTGATCACGAGCAAAATTTTACCGAGCATGATAGTCGCTTGATAGGTCTATTTGCCGACCAGGCAGCCCTGGCACTGCAGAATGCACACCTGTATGCTCGAAATCGCCAACTGGCGGTTGAACAGGAACGTCACAGATTAGCTCGCGAATTGCACGATACGGTGACCCAATCACTTTACAGTATTTCAATGGCCGCCCGGACCTCGTTAAAGCTACTTGGTCAACCGGATGCAAATGACAAGATTCAGAAGCCCCTCAACCACATTTCGATCCTTGCCAAACGTGCATTAACCGAAACGCGGGAACAGATATACCACCTGACCCCAACATCTCTGGCTGAAAAAGGGTTAATTGAAGCTTTGACACAGCATTGTAGCTTGTTGAGAAACCATTACGACCTGGCCATTGAATTTGCAGCAGGTTCAGGATTATCATTTTCAATGGAGCAACAAAAAGCGCTGTATTATATTGCCAGAGAGGCATTGTGGAATGTTATTAAACATGCCAATGCCACGCGTATCAATATTTCACTTATTGGTGAGGGGAACCAGATTGAGCTTTGTATTATCGATAATGGGGCTGGCTTTGATCCATCCATCTGTGTCCAAAGTGAGACGATGGGCTTAACAAATATGAAGGAACGGATAAGGCCGTTGGGAGGAACCTTTAAGGTGCAATCCAAGCAGGGCCAAGGAAGCAAAGTAATTGCCCAGATTCCCAAGCGGGGATGGAATACAAACGTATACTGGAACCATAACCCTATAGGGCTGACACCACCAACAAACCAATCTTAGAGTCCCGTCCAAATCAGCCATACTATTTTGGAGAACAGAACATATGGAACAAACTCGAATTTTAATTGTAGATGATCACTATTTTGTGCGAAAAGGCATTGAGATGTTTTTGGAGGCTGAACCTTCCATTCAGGTGGTCGGTGAAGCTGGAAATGGTCACGAAGCAGTTAGCCAGGCTAAAAAGCTTCAGCCAGATGTGGTCTTGATGGATTTGTCGATGTCACAAGGGGATGGCATTACGGCTACAGCTACCATAAAGCGTCACTTCCCAAATATCAAGATCATCATCCTAACTATGCACGAGCAGGAAACTAAAGTCATTGAAGCGATGGTGGAAGCAGGCGCAGACGGCTACGTGCTGAAGGAGGAAGATGATGATGGGTTGTTGCAAGCCATTGAAGCCGTTCAGCAAGGAGCTATGCCGCTTCATCCGCGCATTGCCGGACATCTGGTCAAAGGTGCAGCCGGACAGACCAAAGGCACCAACGGAGTTGTAAATTTAACCGAACGCGAAAAACAAGTTTTACAACTGGTATCCAAAGGTTTGAACAACAAAGAAATAGGCAAAGTTTTAAGTGTAAGTA